>ERZ1030898.13-NODE-13-length-64423-cov-25.730767_pt1 | contig 64423 bp, 55 predicted proteins | sample MGYA00517298_ERZ1030898 | MGnify/ENA primary metagenome ERZ1030898 (study PRJEB33718, sample SAMN03159684) | human skin metagenome | collected 2014-05-20 | study: EMG produced TPA metagenomics assembly of the PRJNA266117 data set (Human skin bacterial metagenome... | reverse complement strand
TACGAGATTGCCTCTTGTCTCGTGGGCTCGGAGATGTGTATAAGAGACAGCCCGTCCTCGCCGTCGCGAAGCTGCTGCGTGTCGGCGGTGACGGCGAGGACGGGGGAGCGGTCCACGGTGAACCAGGTGGCCAGGGTGGAGCCTGGGGTGGCGTCGTTGACGCGCAGCCAGCGCGCGCCGTCGATGTCCTCGGGCTGCGAATACGGGGTGTACTGCGCGGGCGCGTCCACGCCACAGCGCAGCGTGATGCGCTCGGTGGAGGAGGCCTGCCACGCGGCGGCGCCTTCGGGGGCGGGCTCGGCCAGTTCGGCGCGTTTGAGGTCGGCGAGGGTGGACGGGAGGGCGTCGATAAGCGATGTGCACTCCGCGGAACCCGCTTCGGGCGCGGGAACTTGCGTCATCGCCACCGGCTGCAACGCCACGCGGTTGAAGAACACGCGCGCGCCGACGAGCACGCCGAGCACCAGCGCCACCGCCAGCCCAAGGCTGATGTAGATGGTGGTGCGGTTAAATTGAGCATCATGCGCCGTGGAACCCATGGCGGCTGAGTCTAGTGAAAGGGTGCGCGCAGACGTGATCGAGACAGGCTTTCCCACCGGCGGGCCGACGCTGGGCGAGCTCGGCGAGCGCGAGGTCATCGCGCTGATCCGCGCCCAGGCGCCGTCCGCGCTCAACGGCGACGATGCCGCGGTGCTCACCCAGGCGGCGCCGAACTCGCGCGTGGTGGCCAGCACGGACATGCTCGTGCAGGGCCGCCACTTCACCACGCAGACCACCACGCCCTACCTGCTGGGGCGCAAAGCGGCGCTGCAGAACTTCGCGGACATCGAGGCGATGGGGGCGCGCCCGATCGCGGCGTTGATGGCGGTCTCCGCGCACCCGGATACCCCGGCGAAAGTGCTGGAGGAGCTCGCGCGCGGGGTGGGCGAGATGGCGTCGGACTACGCCTGCGAGCTGGTCGGTGGCGACGTCACGGGCGGCGACTACCTGGTGGTGTCCGTCACCGCCATGGGCGCGCTCGGCGGCAACCGCCCGCCGCTGACCCTGGACGGGGCCCGCCCGGGTCACCGCGTGATCGCACATGGGCGCATCGGGTACTCCGCGGCGGGGCTGGCGCTGCTGCAGGCTGGCGTGGACATCCCATCCCAGCTAGAGCCGCTGGTCGCCGCGCACCAGGTGCCGGAGCTCACCCCGGGCCGCGGGGTGGTGGCGCGCGCGGCGGGGGCATGCTCCATGACGGATAACTCGGATGGGCTGATCCGGGACATCACCCAGCTTGCGGCCGCGTCGGGTGTGGGCATCGACCTTGCGTCCAACGCGATCGCCCCCGACCAGCTGCTGGTTCAGGCCGGCACGCTGCTCGGCGTGGACCCCTGGGAGTGGGTGCTTGGCGGCGGGGAGGACCACACGCTCATCGGCACCATCGAAGGCTCCGCGCCGGTGGGCTTCCGCTCCATAGGCGCGGTGACCAAGAAGCAAGGCGTGCGTATCGACGGCTCCGCGCCCGCCACCGACACAGGATGGGAGAGTTTCTGATGTTGCCCGTGCACGAATCCTGGCAAGTGCCGCTGGCGCCGGTGGAGGACCAGATCCACGCGATGGGCGACTTCCTGCGCGCTGAGGGCGCGTACCTGCCGCGCGGCAACGACATCCTGCGGGCGTTTGCGGACCCGTTCGAGGACGTGCGCGTGCTCATCCTGGGCCAGGACCCGTACCCGACGCCGGGACACCCGATGGGCCTGGCGTTTTCCACTCAGCCCGGGGTGGCAGCACCACGCTCGCTGGTGAACATCTACAAGGAGCTGCAAGACGACTTGGGCGTCCCGCCGCGCAAGGACGGGGACTTGAGCTCCTGGTCGAAGCAGGGGATCTTGCTGCTGAACAGGGTGCTCACCGTGCGCCCGGGCGCGCCGGCGTCGCACCGCGGCAAGGGCTGGGAGGCCGTGACCCAGGCGGCGGTGGAGGCGCTGGTGGCCCGCGGCACCCCGCTGGTGGCCATCCTGTGGGGCCGCGACGCGCAGACGGCCGCGAGGTTCTTGGGCGACACCCCGCGCATCGAGTCGCCGCACCCCTCGCCGCTGTCAGCCTCCCGCGGGTTCTTCGGCTCCCGGCCGTTCTCGCGGGCGAATCAGGAGCTGGAGAAGATGGGTGCCCAGCCGGTCAACTGGGCACTCTAAGCAGAACCTGTAAACTCTCTCAGCATGTCTGCATCTCCGCTTTCTAACGGCGCACGGCTGCTCGCCTGGGCCCGCCGCGCCTTAGGCGAGCTGGAGCGCAAGCGCGCGGAGATCAATGAGCTCAACGTGTTCCCAGTTCCGGACGGGGACACCGGCTCCAACATGGCGCACACGATGGCGACGGCGGTCCAGGCAGCGGAGGAGCTGCCGGACAGTGCGGGCCTGACCGAGGTCGCTGAGGCGCTGGCCGTCGGCGCGGTGCGCGGGGCGCGCGGCAACTCCGGGGTCGTGCTCTCCCAGATTCTGCGCGGCTTCGCCCAGGCCGCCAGCTACGGGGTGACGGAAGGGGAGATGCTCGCCGTCGCGCTCACCAACGCGGTTGGGTTCGTGGACCGCGCCATCGCGGAGCCGGTCGAAGGCACCATCATCACCGTGCTGCGCGCCGCCGCCGACGCCGCGCGCCCCAACGCGCACCTCCCGCTAGTGGACGTCGCATCCGCAGCCACCGCCGCCGCCGAAGACGCGCTGCGGCTCACCCAGACTCAGCTGCCGGCGCTGCGCGAGGCCGGGGTGGTCGACGCCGGCGGGGCGGGCCTGGTGGCGGTGCTGAACACGCTGACGGTTGAAGGGGAAGGCGCGGGGGAACCGGAGGACGTCGATAAGCACATGCCCGAAACCCACGGCGCGCAGGGCGAGCTAGAAGTGATGTTCAGCTTCCGCGGGGACTTGGAGGCGCTGAAAGGGCAGCTGGCAGGGCTGGGCGACAGCCTGATTGTCGCGCCGCTGAACGACGGCGAGGCCACGGTGCACATCCACTCCCGTGACGCCGGCAAGGTCATCGAAACTGCCTTCGCCGCAGGTGCGGTGACGGATCTGCGCTTGGAAGTGCTCACGAGCGCGGTGGCGGCCGGCGCGCCGGAGCGGCTGATCATCGCGGTGACCCCGCAGGGGTCCGTGACCAGCCTGTACGCCGCCTCCGGGGCGGTGACCGTGGTGCCGGGGCCGAACGTGGCGGCGGACATGCTGGATGCGATCACGCGCTCCGGCAGCAACGAAGTGATCGTGCTGCCGAACGGGCAGCTGAGCAACAGCGAGCTCGCGGCGGTGGAGAACGCGGCGCGCGCGGTGGAGCAGTCCATCACCATCCTGCCCACGGTGCGGCTGGTCTCCGGCATCGCGGCGCTGTCTGTGCACGACCCGGCGCAGCCGCTGGCCACCGCCGCCTTCACCATGTCCGAGGCCGCCGGCGAGATGCGCACGGCGCTTGCGTTCCGCGCCGAGAAGGGCGCGCTGACCTTGGGCGGGGCCGTTGCGAAGGGCGACGTGGTGGTCACCTCACGCGGCGAGCACATGCTCATCGCGGACGAGCCGATGGACGCCGTGGAGCGCGCCTGCCGCCGCCTGCTCGAGCACGGCGGAGAACAGGTGAGCATCCTGTTCGACCCGAACGAGCTGCGCGCGGACGCGTTGGAGGAGCTCGCGGGCAAGCTTGGTGTCGACGTGATGGTTTATCCTGCGGACGGACTGCAAGCCTGCGCGGAGATTGGGGTGGAGTAGATGCTGGGTTTCGAGGACACGCGCCCGCTCAACCTGGTCATTCCGCTGAAGCAGGCCAAGGCGATAGGCAAGCACCTCGACATCCACACCTGCGGCGAGCTTTTGCGCCACTACCCGCGGCGCTACCTGCACTACGGCACCGGCGCCGATCTGGCCGGGGTGAAACCGGGCGACACGATCAACGTTATCGGCACGGTCGTCGGCACCGAGCAATTCACCTCCAAGAAGCAGCCGAAGCGGCCCATTTACAAGGTGCACGTGGACGACGGCCGCCAGGTGTTTTTGGCTGCCTTCTTCGGCTCCCACTACGCCCAGCGCGTGCTCAAAGAGGGCCGGCGGGTGATGCTCACCGGCAAGTACGACGTGTTCCGCAACCAGCCGCAGCTCTCGCACCCGGACTTCGTGCTTTTGGACGGGCCCACGCAGGCCACCGGCGCGCTGCGGCAGCTCGGCCACTTCGGCGACATCGAGCAGATCATGAGCGGCCGTGAGTGGCTGCCCATCTACCCGGCGGTGAAAAACGTCAGCACCTGGACCATCATGGGCGCGGTGCACGCGGTGCTCAAGGAGCTTCCGCCTATCGACGAGCCTCTCGGCTTCACCCCCATCGGGTTGTTGCCCCTGAATTCGGCTGTCCACCAGATCCACGAGCCTGGCCCGCCGGGGCCTGCCCGTGCGCTGGAGCGGCTGAAGTACGACGAGGCGCTGTCCGTGGCGTTGGCGATGGGCGTGCGTCGCGCGGACGCGGAGGCCCGCAGCGCCCAGGCTCTGCCGCGCGTGAAAGGCCGCGACCAGGACCTGCTGGTGCAGCGCCTGCCGTTCCCGCTGACCTCCGGCCAAAACGAGGTGGTCGCGGAGATCACCCGGGACATGGCGCGCACCGTACCCATGAGCCGTCTGCTGCAGGGTGAGGTCGGCTCCGGCAAGACCATCGTTGCGCTGATTGCCATGCTCCAGGCCGTGGACAATGGCGCGCAGTGCGCCTTCCTCGCGCCCACCGAAGTGTTGGTGTTGCAGCACGCCCGCTCCATGACGAAAGTGCTCATGAACGCCGGCCTGCCCACCCGCGTGGTGGCACTGACCGGGTCGATGACGGCGGCGCAGAAGCAGGACGCGCTGCTGAAGATCGTCACCGGCGAGGCCGACATCGTGGTGGGCACCCACGCGCTGATCCAGGACGGCGTGGAGTTTTTCCGCCTCGGGCTTGTGGTGGTGGACGAGCAGCACCGCTTCGGCGTGGAGCAGCGCGACGCGCTGCGCGCCAAGGCGGGGGATGAAACCCCGCACCTGCTGGTGATGACGGCGACGCCGATCCCGCGCACCATCGCCATGACCGTCTTCGGCGATTTGACCGTGTCCACCCTGCGCGAGCTGCCGGGCGGGCGTAAACCGATCCAGTCCGCGGTGGTGCCGCAGTTCAAGCCGCGCTGGGTGGCGCGCGCCTGGGAGAAGATCCGCGAGGAGGTCGCCGCCGGGCACCAGGCGTACGTGGTGTGCCCGCGCATCGACGGCGAGGGCGGCGTGCTCGAGGTCTTCGCCGAGCTCGCGTCCACCGAATTCGAGGGGCTCAACGTCGCGTTTTTGCACGGCCGGATGAAGGGCGAAGAGAAAGACACCGTGATGGCGGACTTCGCCGCCGGCGGCGTGGACGTGCTGGTGGCCACCACGGTGATCGAGGTCGGCGTGGACGTGCCCAACGCGACGGTGATGATGGTGCGCGAATCCGAGCACTTCGGCGTTTCCCAGCTGCACCAGCTGCGCGGCCGCGTGGGCCGCGGCGGCAACCAGTCGCTGTGCCTGTTCCACACGCTGGCGGAGGAGGGCACCCCGTCGTTTGAGCGCGTAAGCCAGGTCGCGTCCACCACGGACGGCTTCGCGCTGGCGGAGCTGGACCTGCTCAACCGCCGCGAGGGCGACGTGCTGGGCACCCAGCAGTCCGGCATGCACCGCACGCTGAAGCTGCTGAACCTGGTGGAGGACTTCGAGCTGGTGCGCCGGGCCTACGACGATGCCGCGCGCCTGGTGGCAGACAACCTCGAGTTCGCTCGCGCCGCCACCGCGGATTTCATTCCGGAAGACTTCGAGTACTTGGACAAGAGCTAGGGCGTTAGAGTTGTGGCCATGAACCGCATCATTTCCGGCGAGGCCCGCGGCCGCAAGATCAAGGTGCCGCCAGAGGGCACACGTCCCACCTCGGACCGAGCTCGCGAGGGCCTGTTTTCCTCCCTGCAGGTCCGGTTCGGGTTCGTGGACATGAACGTGCTCGACCTATTCGCCGGCTCCGGCGCTCTGGGGTTGGAGGCGGCCTCGCGCGGCGCGGCCGAGGTGGTGCTGGTGGAAAACAACCCGGAGGCCGTGCGCGTCATCGAATACAACGCCGGTGTGGTCGGCCACCCCAACGTGACCATCGAGCCGGTGAAGGCGTCGACGTACCTCGCTCGCGCGCCGCGCAACCACTTCGACATCGTGCTCGCAGACCCGCCGTACGAGCTCGCGGATGAGGCCGTCGCGGAGATGGTGGAGGCGCTGAAGCCAACGCTTCACGACGGCGCCGTGGTCGTCGTCGAGCGCCACCGCGAAAGCCCCGAAACAGCATGGCCGCAGGAGTTCACCCCGACCGGCCAGAAGCTGAAGAAGCGCCTCTACGGCATCGCGCGCATGGATATGGCCGTGTACACGGATCCGGAAGCAGAGGTGGAGAAGTAAAATGACTACCGCAGTGTGCCCAGGCTCGTTCGATCCGATCACGAACGGCCATCTGGACATTGTCACCCGCGCCTCGCGCCACTTCGACGAGGTGGTGGTGCTGGTCACCGGCAACCCGACGAAGACTTCGGGGCTGTTTTCCATCGACGAGCGCGTCGAGCTGATCCGCGAGGTGATCGCGCACCTGCCCAACGTCCGCGTGGACAGCTGGGGCGGGCTGCTTGTGGACTACACCTCCGCCCACCACATCACCGCCCTGGTCAAGGGCCTGCGCTCCTCGCTGGACTACGAGTACGAGCTGCCGATGGCGCAGATGAACCGACGTCTGACCGGGGTGGACACCTACTTCCTGCTCACGGACGAGAAGTACGGCTACATCTCGTCCTCGCTGACTAAAGAGGTGGCCAAGTTCGGCGGCGACGTCACCGGGCTGGTGCCGGATTCTGTGCGCGAGGCGATGGCGGAGAAGTACCGCTAGTGCTCGTCGCTTTTGGCGTCGGCCTCGCCGTCGCGGTGGGCGCGTGCCTGCAGCGCATCTCCGGCATGGGCGTGGGGCTTATCGCCGCCCCCGTGCTGTCGCTGTTGCTCGGGCCTGTCGACGGCATCCTGCTGGTCAATCTCCTCGCCGTCATCAACGCGGCGACCAACACCTGGGGCATGCGCGCGGACGTGGACTGGAAGAAGTTCGCCCCGATCGCACTCGCGCTCGTCTTCGGCGTGGTCCCGGGGACTTGGGTGGTGGCGAACGCGCCGACCAACGTGTTGCTCGTACTGGTCGGCGCTTTGCTGCTGCTGGCTTTGTCCGTGGTCACGTTGGGCAAGCGCTACGTGCCGCGCGTGGAAGGTGTGGTGCCGGCGGCGCTATCTGGTGTGATCGGCGGGTTCATGAACACCCTGGCCGGGGTGGCCGGCCCGGCGATCACGGTCTACGCGGAGGCTGCCCGTTGGCCGCAGCGGGTCTACGCCGCCACGCTGCAGCCGATTTTCTTGGTTGCTGGCACGCTGTCGTTCACGGTGAAGGTGGTCGCCGGCGCCGCGGACGTCGCCGGCATCGAGCCTGCGCTGTGGGTCGCCACGCTGGCCGCTTTGGCGGTGGGCATTGGCGCGGGCAAGCGGCTGGCGCCCCGGGTGCCGTCTACAACCGCCCACAAAATAGCGCTGGGCTTAGCTTTCGCCGGCGGGGCCACAGCGCTCGTGCGGGGGCTTATTTAAAACAGGGTGGACACGAACGCCTTGGTGCGCTCGTGCTGCGGGTTGTCCAGGACCTGCTCCGGGGTGCCGTACTCGATAATTTGGCCGCCGTCCATAAAGGCGACCTTGTCGGCCACCTCGCGGGCGAACGCCAGCTCGTGGGTGACCACCAGCATGGTCATGCCCTGCTCCGCCAGCTCGCGCATCACGCGCAGCACTTCGCCGACGAGTTCGGGGTCGAGGGCGGACGTGGGCTCGTCGAAAAGCATGAGCTTCGGGTCCATGGCAACCGCACGCGCGATGGCGACGCGCTGCTGCTGGCCGCCCGAGAGCTGGATGGGGTAGGCGTCCGCCTTGGTGCCCAGGCCGACCATCTCCAGCAGCTCCATCGCGCGGGCCTTGGCCTGGTCCGCCGGCTGGCCCTTGACGTGCACGGGGGCCTCGATGATGTTGTCCAGCACCGTGCGGTGGCCGAAGAGGTTGAAGTTCTGGAACACCATGCCGATGTCGCGGCGCTGCTTCGCGGCGTCCTTCTCGCTCATCTCGTGCAGCACGCCGTCGCGCTCGTTGTAGCCGATCAGCTCGCCGTCGACGTAGAGGCGGCCGGCGTTGACCTTCTCCAGGTGGTTCACGCAGCGCAGCAGAGTGGACTTGCCGGAGCCGGACGGGCCGATCAGGCAGGCGACCTCACCGGGGTAGACCTCCATGTCGATGCCCTTGAGCACGTCGAGGTTGCCGAAGGACTTCCACACGTCCACGGCCTGAATCATTGGCTTCTGCTTGACGGTCATTAGTGCTGCCCCTTCTTCTGCGGTTCTTCCACGATTTCAACGTTGTTGGGGATGGTGCCCTCGGCATCCGCCAGGCTGGCCAGCTGGCGGGCGGTGAGCTGGCGGGTGGCACCCCGGTCGAAGTAGCGCTCCAGGTAGTGCTGCGCCACCATGAGCAGCGAGGTGATCACCAGGTACCAGGTGGCGGCGACCAAGAGCATCGGCACCGGCTCGAACAGCGCGGCGGCGATGTCCATGGAACGGCCGTAGAGCTCCAGCGAGTAGGGGATGGCCACCACGAGCGAGGAGGTCTTCAACAGCGAGATGAACTCGTTGCCGGTGGGCGGGATGATGATGCGCATGGCCTGCGGCAGCACCGTGCGGCGCATGGTCTGACCCCAGCTCATGCCCAGCGCCTTGGAGGCCTCCACCTGCCCCTCCGGGACGGCGGAGATGCCGGAGCGGACGATCTCGGCCATGTAGGCGGCCTCGTTCAGGCCCAGGCCGACGACGGCGAGCGCGAAGGCAGAGGAGGTGAACGGGTCCAGCGGAATCTCGGTGAAGCCGAGGTTGATCGTTTCGTAGATCGCGCCGATCAGGCCCCAGAACATCAGCTGGACGTAGACCGGGGTGCCGCGGAAGATCCACAGGAAGATCCAGCCGACGGTCTTGAACACCGGGTTTGGGCTCATGCGCATCACCGCCAGCAGCACGCCGCCGACCACGCCGAGGAGCATGGCCAGCACTGTGATGGCGATGGTGTGCAGCGCCGCGGTGGCGATGCGGGTGTCCAGGAGGTAGGAGAAGTAGGTGTCCCAGCCGTAGGCGTCGTTACGGGCGGCGCCGATGACAAACCAGACCACCAGCACCACGAGCAGAGCGGCGATCGCCCAGCGGCCCGGGTGGCGCAGCGGCTTGGCCTGGATGCGCTCGGGGCGGGTGCGCTCTTTCTGGCTCGCGGCGTACTTGGAATAGGGGGTGCTCATGCTCACTGTCCTCCCAGAGGTTGTTCATTTTTCAGGGCTTGGTCCAAAAGGCCGGTATCGATGTTCCACTGCTCGAGAATCCGCTCGTAGTCGCCAGTGTCGATGAGGTGCTGCATCGCCGCCGCCATCGCGTCGGCAAGCTGCGAGCCCTTCGGCACCGCGAAGCCGTAGGGGGCTGCGTCGAACATCTCGCCGATCATCTCCATCTCGCCGTCGGAGCGCTCCACGGCCCAGGCGGTGACGGGGGAGTCAGCGCTGTACGCGTCCGCGCGGCCCACCAACGCGGCGAGGGCGGCGTTGTCGGCGGTGTCGAAGGCCAGCACCGTGATCGGGTCCTTGCCGGCGGCCTCGCATGCCTCAGACTTCGGGCGCACGTCGTCGGTGTCCGACACGGTTGTGCGCTGCACCGACACCGTGAGCCCGCAGGCGTTATCCGGGTCCACGCCCGAGCCCGGCTGGGCGGCCCACTGCACGCCGGCGTAGAGGAAATTGACAAAGTCGAAGGACTGGCGGCGTTCCTCGTTGTCCGTGAAACCGGACGCGCCAACATCCAAGCTGCCCGCGGACACGGCGGGCAAGATCATGGCGAAGTCCATGTCGTCGGCCTGGAAATCCATGCCCATGACGCTGGCGACGGCGCGCGCGAGGTCGAGTTCCACGCCGATGAGCTCGCCTTGCGAGTCCTTGAACTGGAAGGGGGCGAACGGCGGGTTCGTGCCCACGTTGAGCACGCCGTCTGCGGCGACTTCGGGCGGCACCATGGCCGCGATTTCGGGCACAGCGTCCGGGACGATTGGTTCCCAGCCGTCGGGGGTGCCGCCCTCCTCGTTGGTCACGCAACCCGCGAGCAGCATCGTCGCGCTCAGGCACGCGGCGACGCGCGGGGAGGTGGTGTGTTGCATACCGGCTCCAATACACGATGAATATTTACAATCCATCGTATATTACACCGGGGTGCAAATGCGTATCGACGGCCCAAAGGTCACCCCTGGGGCCGTCGATAAGCAAATGTTTTTGGCTACTGCTGCGCCATGCGAATACCGCGCATAACCAGCTCAATCAGCGAGCCGATGACCAGTAATCCCAAGAACACGGGGATGAGCACCGAGGTGGCCCGGCTGGAACCCGCGGAGGACTGTGCGAAATCGCCGGTGAAGAAACCGGAGGACATCATCGCGGAGCCCTGTGCCTCCTGCTTCCACAGCTCGGCCGGGTTGGCGGTGTCAGGGACGGAAGAGTTGCGCGCCCACGCCTGGACAAAGTCCTTGCCTTCGCCCTCTTCCATGCCGTCGGTCCACTCGAGAAACATGTCGGAGGAGGAGACCTTGTCCAGCGGATTCTTCTCCGGGTCGAGGTAGAGCGGGTCCTTTTCCGGATCGTGGTCCAGCGCCTCCAGGCCCGGTGACGGATCGCCCGGCTTCCGCGGGCCTTTGTTCTTCTTCTTATTGTTAGTCTTGCTGGAGGAGCTTTCCTCGCTGCTCGAGGAGTTGCCCTCGGCCGAGAGTTTTTCAAACGCGTCCGCGGTGTTGCGGAGAACCTCGGCATCTTCGGTGGTGATGCCGGTGCCTGCCGGCTTCGTTTGCGAGGTGGCAGATGGCGCGTTCAGGCCTGCAAGGACGAGTGCTCCGGCGGTTACGCCGGCGATGAGAGACTTGCGCATGGGGCGTATCTTAACCAATCCGTTAGAGAATGCGATGCAGAGTCTTGCGGCCTGCAAAGAGGATCAAGAGCGAAACTAGGAGTGAGCCTGCGCCGAACCAGTACGGCACGCCAGCACCCAGAGATGCAGCCAGCGGCCCGGATACAGCTGGCGCCACCGCGCCACCGAGGAAGCGCATACCCGAATAGCTCGACGACGCCACGTTTCGCGGCATCTCCGTGGCCTCCATGACAGCTTCAGTCAGCACCGTGTTGAACACGCCGCTGAAGAAACCGGCGAGGATGACCAGGACCACTACGACGCCCAGCCGGTGAGCGCCGAAGCCGAGGCCCGCCAGGACAGCACTGAAGCCGAGGAGCACGGTCACCACCACGGGAATCAGGCCGAAGGCGCGGGTCAGGCGAGGCGCGATGAACACCGAGGAGACGGCCAGCGCCAGGCCCCAGCCGAAGAAGACGTAGCCCAGCTCAGTCGCGCCGAAGTTGCGCCCGCTTAGCGCGGCAGCTTCCTCGATGGGGTAGGGCGAGTAGGCGAGCAAGGTGAAAAACCCGAAGTTGTAGAAAAACGCCACCAAGCCGAGCGTGAGCAGGGCCGGGTCCTTGGCTGCGGCGAGCCCCGCCGTCAGCGCGACGGGCTCCGGTTTGCGTTCCGCCTTGGCCAGCAGCGTCGCAATCGCTATAAAGCCGGCCGCCATGAGCACTGCCGTGCCGTAGAAGGGGGCGCGCCAGCTGATCTCGCCCAGCAGACCGCCGACGAGGGGGCCGATGGCCATACCGACGCCGATCGCGGCCTCGTACAGGATCACTGCCTGGCCCGCGTGCCCGGCCGCCGCGCCGACGATGGCCGCCAGCGCCGTCGAGATAAACAGTGCGTTTCCAAGACCCCAGCCGGCGCGGAAGCCGATGATTGCGTCGACCGAACCCGCAGCACCAGATAAGGCAGAGAAGGCGACAATCAGCGCCAAACCGATCAACAGGGTGGTCTTAACACCAATGCGCGAGGAAATGAACGCGCTGAAGAACATCGCCAGCGCGGTAATAAGCAGGTAGCTGGTAAACAGCAGCATCGTTTGCGTCGGGGAGGCGTCAAGCTCCCGGCTAATCGCCGGCAGGATCGGGTCCACCAACCCGATGCCCATGAACGACACCGCGCAGGCAAAGGCCAGGGCCCACACGGCGACGGGCTGTTTAAGGATTGAAGTGTTTTCCGGTGTGTGCGGCGAGTCTGTCACTCGCGACCTCCTTTACGTTGTTTCAACTCTGCGGTCAGCTCCGGCAGAAGCTCCGCCGCACGCTTGAGCGTCGCGATGTCCTCCGGCTTCAACGGCTCGAACACAGGGGCCACCGCCTCGGCTGCTGCTGTCCTGTAGCTGCGTAGCACCTCGCGGCCGGCGTCGGTGATGGTCAGCGCTGTTGCGCGGGCATCGTCGTCGGCGGTGTGTCTGGCGGCGTAGCCGTCGTCCACAAGCCGCTTCATGGCCTGGCTCATGGAGGGCTGGCGGATGCCTTCCCGTGCTGCAAGCTCTCCAATCCGGAGCCCCGGCTCGCGCTCGAGGGCCGCAAGCGCGCGCATGGAGACGTTTGAAAGCTCCATGTCGGATGCCTGGTACGCGGCGCGGGTGAAGTGGCTTCCGGCCGCGATGAGCTCAACAGCGAGCGCGGCGAGGTCCTCGTTGGAGTGCATAGGGGAACTATATAGTTTGCCTATGTATGACAAAACCCCGCAGGCCAGAAACGGTCTGCGGGGTCGGCGAGAAGTGTGGGCGCTAGTCTTCGGCCTCCGCGTCGAAGCGCTCAAGGTCGCGCTGGCGACGCTTCTTACTGATGCGCCCGAACATGGTTCCGGCCACCACTGCGCCCACAACAGCGCCGACGATGGCGCCGGTAGCGCCCGCGCTGTCGAAGCTGCCGGAGGGGTCGAAACCGCCGGTGACGATCACGCCCACCAGCCAGACAGCGCACAGCGCCCAATAGGTGATGAGGATGCTGCGTGGGGTGTCGCGCAGCTGGACGATTGGCGACGCGACATAGTTGCGCATCCACTGCGTGCTCGCCACGCTGCTAATGATGGGGATCAACAGGACGGTGACCGACCACAGGGCCTGCCGGCCCGGCAGCACCCACGCGAGGATCGCACCCACAAGCGCCATGCCGATTAGTGAGGTGTAAAAGGCCACCGAGCTTGCCTTGTGGTACGTCGCGGCCTCGAACTCATCGGTGGCGGTGCCGTCGACGGATGTGACGATGGAGTCTCCGAAATTCTTGAACATCATTCCTCCTTGGTTTGGCCAAAGATTTCTTCAACTGACTTTTCAAACTGACGGCAAATGTCGAGCGCCAAGTAGACAGAAGGTGAGTAGTTGCCCCGCTCGATATTGGCGATGGTCTGCCGGGAAACACCGACGCGGTCAGCGAGCTCCTGCTGCGACAACTCGTGCCAGCGCCGCCATTTGCGAACTGTGTTGGTGTGGTCGCCCATGTGGCCTCCTTCCGTTTACAAAATGTAAAAGGAAAGACACGTAGTGTCAAGCACGCTTTACATTTAGGTGGTGGGTTAGGAATCGCGCCGGGATAAAAAAGAAGCACCATGCGCGACGGTGCCTCGGGAAGAGAGGGGGTTCGGAAAACTCTTTGACCACTACCAACGCGGGCAAGTTCTGGGCCCAGTTTCATGGTCGTCCGTGTTTAGTTCCAAACTGACAACGTGAGTGGAAAATAGGGGTGAAAGCGATACGCCGGTCCACTCAGCTGCTAGAGAGACCATTTTGAGTCGCGCAGCAGCTATATTCGGGCTACCCTTGCCCCGTTGCGAATGCGTCTAACAAGTAGCAGGAGTTGGAATTTGTGAGCCTTCAAAATTTCTTGTGGATTTGCGCGGGCATCGGGACTCTGCTTGCGGGATATTTAAGTGGGGCCCCTCTACCTCTACTAACAGCTCTTCTTTTCATCGCTTCCATCCCGACGGTACTACTGGTCAGATCATCTTCAGAGCTGAAAGGTGGACTTGAGGTCGTGGGCTTGCTTGCGGTCTGTATTGCCTTAGGTGCCTTCGTTCCGCTCGTTCTCGTCTTCGCTTATGTCGTTTATATGTCTGTGACCTGGTATTCGGTTACGCCCGCGGAGTCTCTTTAGCGCTCCGTCACAAAAGGCACAAACCGTCGGGAGCCTACGACATGAATTGGAGACCGAAATGACCACCAGCGAAGTTACTCTCACGCGAACCTACTTTCTTTCCCGCAAAGAGGATCTACCTAAGTGTTATAGGCGCTACCTCGAGCGAGTCGAAAGAGTTAAGCAATTCACTACCGTCTATCTGATCGCAGAAACAGAGCATGTCGAATCCAATGCTCTCGTGAGAGAGAACTTGTTGCATGATCTTCGGGCTCAGAGCGATGATTCGCTCAACGAGGACGAATGGGCACTCTACAGTTACTGCACAGCGTTGGGTTCAATCGATGAACCCATCGAGCCTGGAGCGGCGGTGTCCAGGCTTTGGGAGGACATGCTCCTAACCGACGATGAGGAGTGGCCCCGGTCTTTCATCAGTTCAGTCGAATTCGCATCGTTGATGTCTCGGACATAGTGACTAAAACGCTTCGTTTCGCGTAGAACCAGATCCTGTGGGCAGTATTAGCAACGCAGTAGCACCCCCGAACTTCGGTGTGGGGATCCTGCACTCCGGGGCACACCGAAAAAGAAAAATCTCGAGACACCGTAGGAACGATGTCTCGAGGCAACGGGGGTTTCGGAAAACTCTTTGACCACTACCAATGCGGCCTATTTCCAGACTTAGTTCCACGGCCTTTGGTGTTTAGTTCCAAATCGATCCTAGCTTGTTCTCGAAAGTAGCCCTCACGCAGCGGAAACCGTTTTAGACATCGGTGTGAAAGATCCACGCATGTGGATAGCCATACGTTCTCATTGCTGTCTTCTCGGCGGGTCACATGCAACCCTCGTGCAAGGCAGGGAAGCGCACGCGTGAATAACCCTGTGACAGTGTCGCTGTGAGAGTGTTGAGGTAGCCTCCCGAAGTGAGCGTCCGTTCGTCATCCCACGCCCCATCAAACCCTGCTTCGGCTGCGCGACAATCCCATTATTCAGAGCAGAGCAACCAGCACGACGCCACCGACTAATCCGGCTTGTCATGCATAATCTATTGGCATGTTCACTTCGCTGCACAGCGCGCTCGGTCTTCCTGCCGGCCCTATCACCGACGATATGATCACCCAGGCCGTGGAAAACGACATCCCGGAGTCAGAAGACCTGGACTTCAAACAGTCGCTGCCTTCGAAAGAGTCGTTGGTGCAATCGGACGTTAAGAAGGACTTGGCGGCCATGGCTAACTACGGCGGTGGCGTGATCATCTACGGAGTCACCGACTCGGACAGTCGTGCCGGAACACGGCTCGACACCGGCGCTGTAGATGACAACTACACCCAGGCCTATCAGCGCGTCGCGTATAACCACATCACGCCACCGCTGCACAACGTCGAAATCGTGCCCCTCGTCTCGGACGACGGTACGCACGCCGTAGCGGTTATCGTCCCGGCAAGCCAGCAGGTTCCACACATGCTTATCGGTAAAGACAAGAAATTCAACGTTCCGATCCGCCACGGGGCTGACACCGACTGGCTTCCCGAATCAGAAATCGCCCGCCTTTACCAGCAGCGCTTCAACGTCGCTAGGAGGCGGCACGAGCTGCTTCTCGAGCACTATGAGCGCACAAGAGAGCTCGCGAGGCCGTCGGGATTTTGGGCGGTCGGCGTTGCGAGACCCGTGACGAGAACCGTGACAGCGCCCATGGAAAGCCAAGACGTGAGCCAGTTCGCAAACCGGTTGGTGAACCAGAAGGTGAATCTCTGGGACTACAGCAAGCTGGAAACACCCTTTGGTGCATACCACGGAAACGTGTATCCCCGCCGTGGCTTCCGTAGTTGGCGCTATCTGCTTCTCTCGAAAGAAAGCGGCCACCCGGAGTCGTACCTCGCTTTCCATGATGACGGGGCAGTCTCGGCGCTGGTGAACCTTCCTGCCCAGGAAGAGGGAAGCTCGGTACACGCATTCTTTATCGAGGCATTCATCGCGGATCTCATGCTCGCCGCCCGCGGGATGAGCAAGAAGTATGGTAGCCCTGAATACGACATACGGGTCGGGGTCGAGTGGGAGAGTAGCGAACCACTCCGTTTGTACCGGCCACATGAAATAGGGGAGTTCGACCCGCTTCCCGTTACGAAATTCGTTCCGGTGGAGGCGACGGTGGATCTCTCGGACGACGGCGCGTTTTTCGACAACGCCGAGGCAATTGCGGAGGACTGCCTCAACCAGGCGGGCATTCGAGTTTTGAAGATAATTCCAAGGGGGCGAGATCGATTCGAGGAGGTGTTCCGGATCTTCCCGCTGGGTGTCACATCGGATGTGTAACAGCGAGGGAGCAAATCTGACTTCAATTCTCCGACCGCTGAATACGGTGCCCTGGCTTTTGTCACGACTCACCGACCTGACAACCTAGGCTAGGGAGCATACTCCCAAGCGCGAATAGTAGGGCTCAATTGATCGGAACATCTACGTGTCCGCGGGCTATCAGAATGCCATCCCTGATGGCGTAGCACTCGACGTAATGATGGCCACTAAACAAGGTAGATTCCCGATGTTTCCCTTTTCCGGAATCCCTGAAAATTTGACCGCGGATTTGATTCCGCCGTTTAGCCTCGTCTCCACGATTGAGAACCTTCCACCAGAGCTCAGCTCTCGGCGGTAGGTCTCTCGTATCTACCGTGAAATCAAGTTGCTTATTTGGGCGCAGGAAATTGTAGGTCTCCAGGAATCGTTTCAAGGGTCCAGGTCGAAAGCCATTCTGCGTAACCATGCACTCGACAGCTAATTCGCTGACAGTAGCTGCTGCCGGAAAACGCTCTTCAATGAACTGTTCAGTGTCGACGTAGTTGAAGGCTTCCAACCGAGCAGCCCGCGCCTGATCGTTCGAATCCAGAGGGACGCACTTTCCGAATATGGACCTCCACTTTTGATTCATCGTGGACTTACCATTGGCCGCGATTGCATCCTGGCAGAGTGAAAGTGCCTCCTTCGCTTTGTTCTGGAAGTGCTTCTCGTTAGTGATCTTCTGCCCGCTGCCGAGCGCGTACCAAGTGTCCTGCTTGGGCAGCTCGGAGAGGTAGTCAAAAAATTCTTCTATCAGTATCGGAAGTCTGGGAAGCGCCACATCATCGGCTAGTTGCGAAGTGAGATAACGATGAACGAGTGTGTCGATGAGGAGGCCGTTAATCGGGACATCGTGCTTCTTCTTCCAAGCACGCGTCAGCTTACAAAGCTTACGAGCTTTGCCTCCTGTTGATCCATCGAGCTCGCGGATGGCTTCAATCTCATCCCTCGGTTTCGTTAATTTCCAACAGTCTTTGTATGTATCGGGATATTCGAAATGGTCATCATCGGTTTCGAAAACCGGTTGTACCTCGAACTTGAAGTCACCAAACTGGACTTTCACGACGAGTCTGTCGACATCAATCGCGGTCTTAGGGTACCGATGCTTGAGAGCTGTTCGAACCCGGCTTAGTGCATTGTAAGCACCTCCATCGGCTACAAACTCATCCCGAAGAATTGCAGGTAGGCGGTACAGCATATCGAGGTCAGAGATGCCGCGTATAGCGGTGTGGCGACCCCAAGACCCAACCATTAACCGGTTGGCAGAGTCAGACTCTGAACCGGCGAACTCTTTGTTAAGGGCTTTAGTGATCTCATCTCGGCGCTGTTCGATGGAGTCCGCATTGTCGATCTTCAGGTTGTTTAATGTGTCACTGAGGAGCTCGTTCTGATCCACTACGGTTACTTCCTCCGCCATAGCGTGCGTGCGTCGATTTCCCTCTGCGTGGATTGAGGTTTTTCGTTACCTTTAATCGCCTCACCAGCTTTGTTGTAATCGCCTCTTGTTGTGCGCGGTGATTTCGAAAGCAGGTTCCTTTCGTCCCTTTCCAGTTCGTCTCTTTTGGCTAGGGCATCCTCAAGAGAGATTGCATTGTTTTCAATATCCCAGGTGAGTGATTCGTACCGATTGTGAATGGCGCGTAGGTCCACTGCTGCCGTCCTATGGGCTTCTACCGACATCTTCCAGTCAACAGACTCGCCCAAAAATGTAAGCATCGTGGCCAATGCTGCCGCTCCGGAAACCAGCACTGCGTTTACTTCGGGATCGAAGAACAGGCCCCCCAAGCTCGCTAGGAAAGCGCCCGCAGTTAAGGCTGTCAAAATGATCGAAGTGGTCTTGCGGCATTTTTCCCATTGCTGATAGCGGTCAGCCGCTTTCTCTTGAGTACGGTATGTGTAGAGCATCCGGTCTCTCCTCGCGTCGAGAAGTCCGGTTAGCGCTGCTACCGAATCTGGATTTCCCCTTTTGTCCAAGCCTTTAGACCTTCCTTTATCCAAAATCTTTCGCTATCTATCGCCCTACAAGCCAGGATTCGACTTCCGTTTTAAGTCTTCCCACGACTCGGATGCTCGAATGTCTGACTCGTAGGCAATGACGTAGCCCCATTTCTGGCCGACGAAGTCCTCTTCTCCGATCAGTTCCCGGGCGAGTACCCGAGCCGCCGCTCGTTTCGCTTGTACCGTTTCATCGTCTCGTCCCTTGTCGGACTTTCCTTCGATAATCCACATCGTGCCGTCGAAGTCCTGGGCGACGAAGTCGGGGTAGTAGGTGTCGCGGGTGGTGTACATAATCGACGCGCCGTCAGTGGTGTAGAGGCGCTTCCACCACACGATGTCCGAGGTGTAGTTCAGCAGCAGCGCGAGGAGGTACTCGCCGCCCCACGAGTCGAAACTCGCCGCTGGGAACAGTCCGCGGTTCCAGCCGTCGTAGAACTCGCGGGGCTTGAACTTCGCCTGTTGGTCTTTAGAGAGCTGCTGAAGCACTTCTTTGCCAAACGGCAAGGTCACGACCTCGTCAATCGGCAGTTCGACCGGAACGATGGTCGTTTCGGTTTGCAGGCTACTTGCGTGCTGCCGCGATTTTTCGTTTACAAGTGCAACGAGCTCGTCTACAGCGGACTGCTTCGCCTTCTCGGTCCAGTGGTCGATACCGGCGTTTGCCATGAAGGTCGGAAGGACGTATTGCGCAAACGTGACCGTGTTCTTCGTGTCCTGGGTGACAACCCCGAGGCCAAATACGCGCTGGGTGAGTTCGTTGGTGACAGCGTCTTCCGCCACAGGCGCCGATTCGACTTCCGCATCGCGGGTCCGTTTCGTGTCGAGTTTCGATTTCCGCACCACGATTTCTTCGCGGGTGAGTGCTTCCTTGGAGTCGGCGACGCGGCGCGCTGCCCGGATAATGTCCTCGTCGTCAATGTGGCTGAGCAAGAACGGCGTGGTTGATTTCGCCATAACTGTGGATGGAAACAGGAAGGTCTTCCCTGCGAATTGCTCGTTGACCCTGATTTCCGTTGCCGGGATGTAGTCGGCACGCTGCATGGTCTCGTTGTCACCGACTCGTCGGAATGAGACACCTCCGGTGTTGCCACCAGTCACCTGGGTAGTTTCGCCGGCCGTGGTGCCAATGTCACTCGGGCCGTCCGTTGCTTCGCCTGAAGAGGTTGTCGGCCATGCGGTCGAACCGGAAAACGACCCCCTTTGGGTCTCAGTCGATGGGTCGTCCGGGTTTGACTGCACCTGCCCTTCATCTTGGCGGAAGCTTTCTTCCACGTCCATGCCTGAGATAGCACCCTGGGCGGCATCTCCGAGGCCGAAGGAGCGCAGCACGTCTTCGTCTTTGAGCAGGGACTTGAACGACTTGTGGCTCAAAATGTCGAGTTGGTCGAGCTCGGCTACGCCAGTTCGCGCCCCGAAGGGAAGGCGCAGGCCGCGGCCCATAGTCTGCTGGGTGAGAATGTCCGACGACATAGCACGCAGCGCACACATCACCGCGACTCGTTTGGTGTCCCAGCCCTCTTTGAGACGGTCAACGGAAACAATGGCACGAACCGTCGAGGCTGGGCTGTCGAGCTCGTCTAAGCGGCGCAGCGTAACCGCGTCGTTGTGTTTGTTGTCGAACTGGAGCACCGCCTCGGGATCGCCAAAATAGCCCGGGCCTTGCAGGAGTTTTGTGACTTGCTCGGCATGCGCGACGCTTTCGCACACGACGAACAGAAGCGGTTTCGTTCTCTTCGCTTCACCTGTTTCTCCTGGGAAGTTCGCTTTGCCGTACGCCTCGTAGGCCGCCTCTTTGTTTCGCAACAGCGACACCGCGTCAAGGAGTTGCCTTTCCTCGGCTGAATCCTTGGGGTAGCCGTTCTCGCGGTAGACCAACATTGGCGACTTCACATAGCCGTCTTCGATGGCGCTAAAGAGAGGGTAGTGGAAGATGACGTGGTCCGTATCGGATGCCGAAGCGGTCAACCCAATCGTCGCAGCGGGACGCAAGTCCTTCAGTGCCTGGTTGAATGCCTTGGCCGATGTGCCAAACAGGTGGGACTCGTCCGCGATAACCACGAGGTCATCGAGGTTGACGAGGTAGTCGTAGAGCGAGCCGGACTCTTCCTGGTGGTCGCGAATCTTGCGACGCATGCCCTCTTCGGTGCCAGCGCGAGCGTTGACTTTCTTCGGCTCGATAAGTTGCGACACGTTAAAGACGTAGACCATCGGACCATCTGCGGCATTGCGGAACAGCTCTGACTGGCCGGCACGCCACGCGCCGTAATTGCCAGGCGAAACAACCTGGGGAGCAGAAGAAAAGCCGTCAACGTAGCGGCGCGAGCCCTGAGTGAAGTTTTGGACGGTCTTGTTTTCCAACACCGTGGAAGGCGGGACGACCACCATGACGTTTTTCACCCCGAAGCGCGAAAGGTACTCAATGAGCGCTGCCATGAGGTAGGTCTTGCCCGCGCCGGTGGCCATGTGCATGACCATGGGCTCTAGCGGGTCAAAGTCGCCCGTGAGGTGGTAGATGAGCTCGCGCAAAGCACGCTTATTGGGGTCTCGTAGCTGGAACTCTGTCGCAATGCTGTCGATGAGTCCTTGGTCAAGTGCGATTGGAAGTGCCATGTCTACTTGCCCTCCTGCGTTGCCGAGTAGGTGAAGATGTCGTTGGGGATGTGGACAATCTGGCACGGCCTGTCCGTTGTCCTCGCGAACTGCCTGATTCCCGGTTCGAGTTCCGTCGCGGCGAGCGTGACGCCTTCCCCTTCATTGAGGTGGGCGAGAAGATCTTCGGCCTTGTCTTTGTCGAGCCGGCCTTCGACCACTTTGAGGAACATAGAGCCGCGCTTGCCGTCGAAATGGCGGTGATCCGGGGTGAGCGAGAAGTTGAGGTTCGCTGCGACAGAATTGACGAGCGTCGCACCGGTTGCCGCTTCGGTGAGCGTGACGAGGCCCAATTCGGGGACGTAGTCGAAACACTGCGGTGCAAGGTGGGCGACTGTGAAACCGCCGCCTCCGCGCCAGTTGACGACGCCCTTCTGGTTCTTGGTCTTTGTCGCAGTCTTGAGCGCTTTGACTACCGCTTCGGTTTTCAATTCGGGGTTCGCTGCGAGCACTTTGTTCAGCGCGCTATTGAACTTCTGGGCGTCCTCCGGGGAGAGACCTTCGGGAAGCCCCTCGTCGGTCGCGTCGACGCGCTCTGGCTTCTGGATGCTGATTCCGCCCTGGTCCTCGCCGTTTATGACCTTCTCCAGGCGTGGGCGGGTGAAGCGGTTGAAGGTGTCCTCCACGAGCTCGCACGTCACCCAGCGACGTCCCATCTTCTGGGCTACCGCGGCGGTCGTTCCCGAACCGGCGAACACATCGAGGACGACGTCTCCGGGGTTCGTGGCGATGTGGATGATGCGTTCAAGGAGGCGTTCGGGTTTGGGGGTAGTAAACGGGTTCTGTCCAGGAAATAGAGCCTGTATTTCGTTTTTGGCTGTTTGATTGTGGCCAACGTCCCCATAAGCCCAGATGGTCTGAGGAACAGCCCCTCGAACTTCGGAGAGAAAACGTTTCGGAGCTGGCGAGTTGTTGCCTTCTTTTCCCCACCAGATTCTGTTGTCAGCATCGAGCTTTCTCAGAGTCTCTAAAGAACTCCTCCAGTAAAGCCCTTTGGGAGGGCCCGGGATAACCCTGCCGGACGGAGTTGTAATGGGATAAATTCCTTTCGAGTAGGGCTTGGTTGCAGAAAAATCTCCGGGCTTCCATGGTCCTCTTGGATCATTGTCCGGATTGGTATATTTCGCATCGCTTTCGGCCGATCTAGGCAGATCGTTGGGGCGCCACACTTCCTTGTTCTTTGCATAGACGTTGATTACGTCATGCTCAATGGAGAGGTACTTCGCGGAGTTCTTAGGAGCATAGACCTTCTGCCACACCACCTCCGCCACAAAGTTCCCACTCCCAAACACTTCATCCATAAGCGCGCGCATGCGGTGGTTTTCCACGTCGTCAAGGTGGACCCAGATCGACCCGTCATCGCTAAGAAGTTTGCGCAGGTGAACCAGGCGGTCACGCATCATGGTGAGCCATACGGAGTGTTCGAGGTTGTCTTCGTAGTTGGCGAAGGTTTGTGCGGTGTTAAACGGCGGGTCAATGTAAATGCACTTCACCTTACCGAGGTACTTCTCGCGCAATTCCGGCACGCGAGAAAGAGCTTCGAGCACGTCGCCTGACTCACCGAGAATGAGTAAATTATCGTCGGTCGGGTCCAGGTCTGCCCGCTCTGTGTATTGTGTGCTCTCCTCTTTGGGTGACTGTTTGCCCGTAACAACCTCGTCAGCGGTGAGGGCCCGAGTCTCGCAGTACCGCGGGTCTTTCGGGTCAACCCATTCGTACGCGTACCTACCCTCTTCGCTGGGAATGAGAGCCTTGTCCTTGTTGAACCAGGTCAATTCAAGTAGTTGCTTCGCGCCGGCCACCGTTTCGCTGCCTCGTTTCGTCTGTCGGGGCTTCTAGAATAATTCGCATTTTATGGTAGCTGGGGGTACGACAGGTACCGTAGGGAATCCATAAAAGACGAACACGTTTTCGAGTCTTTGGCGACGGTAGAAACTCGCCCCTCAGTACGGTGCATGGATTTGTCTGGAGCTGCGGTTTGTAGAAAGACCCGAGGCTTTTGCCGCACTGTAAGAAGTTGGCTTGCGTGGCTGCATTCTGACGGCAATCTTGCGGAAAGCGTGGGCTAATTATGAACGCTTCAGCGGTTTAAGAATCACAAAAACACCCCGCCACCAGCATTTACGCCGGTCACGGGGTGTTACGAAAACGTGCCCCAGGTGAGACTCGAACTCACACTGGACGGGTTTTGAATCCGTTGCCTCTGCCAATTGGGCTACTGGGGCATCGGGCGAAAGTTTATCCCAGCGCAGCCTCCGCCACGAAATCACCTCGCTAATGGGCGAGCCGGGCCATGTCGGGCTGCCCGCTAGACTGGCCAACCGTGAGCGATACACCCGAGAACACGAAGCGACTGTTGCTTATCGACGGCCATTCGATGGCCTTCCGCGCCTTCTACGCGCTGCCCGCGGAAAACTTCTCCACCTCAGGTGGCCAGCACACGAATGCGGTCTACGGGTTTCTATCCATGTTCGCCAATATCTTGGCGGACGAGAAGCCGACGCACGCCGCCGTCGCCTTCGACGTGGGCCGCAAGACGTTCCGCACGGAGCGTTTCCCGGAGTACAAGGCGCAGCGCGAGGCCGCGCCGCCGGAGTTCAAAGGGCAGGTGCCGATCATCGAGGACGTGCTGGGCGACCTCGGCATCACCACCTTGAGCAAGGAGAACTTCGAAGCGGACGACATCGTCGCCACGCTGGTGACCCAGGCCCGTGCCGAGGGCGACTTTGAGATCGTGCTGGTCAGCGGCGACCGCGACTACATCCAGCTTGTGGACGGCACAACGACCCTGATGTATCCCACCCGCGGCGTGTCCACCATGACGCGGTTTACGCCCGAGGAAGTGGAGAACAAGTACGGGCTCACCCCTGCGCAGTACCCGGACTTCGCGGCGCTGCGCGGGGATCCGTCGGACAACCTGCCCAGCGTGCCGAAAGTGGGGGAGAAGACCGCCACCAAGTGGATCACGCAGTACGACAGCCTCGAAGGGCTCATCGAAAACGCCGATGAGCTCAAGGGCGTGGCCGCGAACAACTTCCGCGAGCGCATCGACCAGGTGCGCCTCAACCGCGAGCTCACGCAGATGGTCACCGACGTCGAGCTGCAGGTCGCCCCGAACGATCTGGAGCTCAAGCCGGCGGACGTCACCCAAGTCGCCTCCCGCTTCGACGACCTCGAATTCGGCGTTAATCTCCGCGAGCGCGTCCTCGCCGCCGTTCCTACCGACGGCACCGCGCCCGAGACAGAAGCCGTCGAACTTGAAGACGTCACTATCGACCACGAACCGCTGGACACCTGGCTCAGTAGCCGTCAGGACGACGGTCTTGCCGTCTACGTCTCTGGCAATGCCACGCCCGGACAGGGCGATGTGGTGGCGCTGGCGATCGTCGATAAGCAAAGGCACGGTGTGTCCAAGCTCGCCGCAGACTTGAGTGCCGCGGAGGACGCCGCGGTGAAGCAGTGGCTCGAGTCGGACGCGCCGAAGTACATGCACGAGGCGAAGGCCGCCTACCACATGCTGCGCGGCCGCGGCATCGAGCTCGCCGGCATCGCGCACGACACCGCGATTGCCGCCTACCTGCTGCGACCCGGCCAGCGCACCTACGCTCTGGAGGACATCTACCAGCGCCACCTGCAGCGCCAGCTCAACGTCGGCTCGGATCAGATGAGCCTGCTCGGCGATACCGCGGACGTGGATGCGGCCGCGGCGATCCTGGAGCTGTCCGCGGAGCTGACGAAGGAGCTGCGCGAGATCGACTCCTACGAGCTTTACGCGGACCTGGAGCTGCCGCTGGTCACCGTGCTTGCGGAGATGGAGCACACCGGCATCGCCGTGGATCTGGACGTGCTGGAAAACCAGCGCAAGGAGCTCACGCTGAAGGTGGAGCAGATTGAACAGGAGGCGCGCCAGCTTGTGGACGAGCCGTCGCTGAACCTGTCTTCGCCGAAGCAGCTGTCCGCAGTGCTCTTTGACAAACTCGAGCTGCCGAAGACGAAGAAAACCAAGACTGGGTATTCGACGGCCGCGGGCGAAATCGAGGCGCTGGCGGAGAAGAACCCGCACCCGTTTTTGGACCACCTGCTGGCGCACCGCGAGCACCAAAAACTCAAGTCCACCATCGAGGGCCTGATTAAAACGGTGCAGCCGGATGAGCGGATCCACACCACGTTCAACCAGACGGTGGCGTCCACAGGCCGCTTAAGCTCCGCGGAGCCGAACTTGCAGAACATCCCGGTGCGCACCGAAGCCGGCCGCGTCATCCGCTCCGCGTTCGTGGTGGGCGAGGGCTACGAGTGCCTGCTCACGGCGGACTACTCGCAGATTGAGATGCGCGTGATGGCGCACTTAAGCCAGGACGAGGGGCTGATTGAGGCCTACCGCGCAGGGGAGGACCTGCACAACTTTGTGGGCTCGCGCGTTTTCGATGTGCCCATCGACCAGGTCACCCCGGAGCTGCGCCGCCGCGTCAAAGCGATGTCCTACGGGCTGGTCTACGGACTGTCGGCGTACGGGTTGTCCAACCAGTTGTCTATCTCCGCCGGCGAGGCGAAAGACATTATGGCCAGCTACTTCGAGCGCTTCGGTGGCGTGAAGCGCTACCTGGATGAGGTGGTGGAGCAGGCGCGTCGCGACGGCTACACGTCCACCGTGTTCGGCCGCCGCCGCTACCTGCCGGAGCTCAACAGCGACAACCGGGTCGCGCGCGAGAACGCCGAGCGCGCTGCCCTGAACGCGCCGATCCAGGGCACGGCCGCCGACATCATCAAGGTGGCCATGCTGCGCGTGGACGCGGCGTTGGAAGGCAAGAAGTCCCGCGTGCTGCTGCAAGTCCACGACGAGCTTGTTGTCGAGATCGCCCCGGGCGAGCTGGACGAGGTCCGCGAGATCCTCGAGCGGGAGATGGACGGCGCCATCGAGCTGCTCGTCCCGTTGGAGGTCTCCGCTGGCACGGGCGCCAACTGGGACGCGGCCGCGCACTAGGTATTCCGAGGGAGCAACACGAAGGCGGGTAGGAACGCATCGGTTCCTACCCGCCACGCGCACGGCACCCCTCCCACGGCCGTGATCCCCCGTGGAGCCTCCCCCAGCAGCTCCGAGTGTGTATTCAATTGTGGACCTCCCCTTGGGGGAAGGGGCCGCCGGGAGTGGCCGAGACCGGGCTGGGGCTTAGATTTCACCCCTGGCCAGGTCGTCCCCCGAAAGCCAAGCGTGACCTTACCGGCAGGTAAGGAAACGCTCAACGGTTCCACAGGATCTACTCAGTATCGAACGTCCGGTGAACTTGAGCACCTGAATAGTTGGACGGCTGGCCAGCATAAAATAGCGCTCAGTTACGTGGAGTTCACTTCCGCGTAACTGAGCGTTTCGCCCCCGGTTTGTACCCCCGTGGCGCTAAAGCAGGTCGTTGAGTGACCGTCGCCCGTTGTCGTCTTCGGACGACTCGATCTCCTCCTCGAGTGCTTCCTTGAACTCGTCCTCTTCCAGGTTCGATTCGCTGGCGAGATCGTCGACTTCCTTACCGTCCCCGGCCTCGACCGCATCGGCGCGGCGCTCGCCTTCGTCCTTCAACTCACTGCGGTGGCGCAGATAGGTCACCGTCATCACTGCCATCACGAACAAGCCAAGGTAGCCCAGGATCGGATACAAGCTGCTCACCAGCGGCTGGAAGCCGGCGAAGGAAAGGCCGAAGCCGACGATGCAGGCAATGGCGTACACGGGGTAGAAGCGCTCCGGCTTCTTGCGGGTGAGGCGCTTTGCCAACGCGTAGAACATGCCCAGGCAGGTGTTGAAGACCATGAGGAAGATCACCCAGGTCATGATGAAGCCGAGCACCGGATCCACGTTGTCGATCACGGCGAGCAGCGGCATGTCGTTGCCATTGACGGACTCCACTTGGATCAGCAGCGATGCCACCAGGAGGGCCAGCATCACCGCGTAAATCACGCCGCCGAGGATGCCGCCGAGACGGGTGCTTTTCGTGTCGAACTCGTCGCCTGCCATCACCAGCGCCATGGATACGCCGCACAGCGCGTTAAGGCCTGTGTGGTTGAGCGCTCCCAGCCACCAGTATGGGGTGCCGTCTGCGCGGGAGACCTCCTGCTGGGCGTAGCTGCCCACCTCACTCCAGCTCACGTCCACCTGGGTGAAGGAGTAGATGCTGCCAATCAGCACGAACACCACAAGTAGTGGGGTGGCCCAGCCGATCACCGAGGAGACCTTGTCCACGTCGAACCGGCCGACAATCAGCATGAGCGCAAGCATTGCCACAGCACCCACCCAGATAGGCCACTCAAACGACTGCCTCAGGTTCGACCCGGCGCCGGCGAACATGACAAACCCGACGGAGAACATGCACGCCACCGCGGACCAGTCCATGATGAAGGCTGCGGGCTTAGAGGTGACGTTGTAGAAGACCTCGTTGTGCTCACGCGCCAGGAAATATGAGCCGAAGGTCATGAACGCTGTCGCAGCGAACAGCATGGTGACACTAGCTAGAATCACGCCGTAGAACCCGTTGGTGCCGTAGGCGACGAAATACTGCAGCGCCTCCATGCCGGAGGCGAAGCCAGCACCGACAACGATGCCGACAAATGATGCAGCGACTGCGAGGCTGCGTTTCCACATAAAAACTGCTCCAATTGCGTTACTTATGGCAAGTATTGGTGTCTGTTAATGCTAGCGGTCGGGGCAAACCGGAGGGCCGCCGGAAAGCACCTGCGAATTATTTGCTCTAGCTGGGCAAAGTGTCTACACTCGTGCGGGCGTGTCTACGCGCGAGCGCGGTGCCCACCGTAATAGGAGGGTGAGGTGGCCGTTGCGGCGCGAGATCGGCGCACGCGAGCTTACGGTATCTAGCTGCAGGTTTACGTGGCCGAGAGAGACGCTCCTGTCCAATCACGATCTCCTATTTTTTCGGAGCACATAGAACTTATGCGCACTTCCAACGCACCCCAGGTAGCCATCAACGACATCGGTGGCCCTGAGGAATTCCTCGCCGCAGTCGACGAGACCATCAAGTACTTCAACGATGGCGACATCGTCACCGGCACCGTGGTCAAGGTCGACCACGACGAGGTCCTGCTCGACATCGGCTACAAGACCGAGGGCATCATCCTCACCCGCGAGCTTTCCATCAAGCACGACGTCGACCCGGAAGACGTGGTCGAGGTCGGCGATGAGATCGACGCACTTGTCCTGACCAAGGAGGACAAGGAAGGCCGCCTGATGCTGTCCAAGAAGCGCGCTCAGTACGAGCGCGCTTGGGGCACCATCGAGGGGCTGCAGGCCAACGACCAGCCGGTTACCGGTACCGTCATCGAGGTTGTCAAGGGCGGCCTCATCCTCGACATCGGCCTGCGCGGCTTCCTGCCGGCATCGCTGGTGGAGATGCGTCGCGTCCGCGACCTGGATCCGTACATCGGCCAGGAGCTCGAGGCGAAGATCATCGAGCTGGACAAGCACCGCAACAACGTGGTCCTGTCCCGCCGTGCCTACCTGGAGGAGACCCAGTCCGCGGTCCGCTCCGACTTCCTGCACCAGCTGCAGAAGGGCCAGGTCCGCAAGGGCGTCGTGTCCTCCATCGTCAACTTCGGTGCGTTCGTCGATCTCGGCGGTGTCGACGGCCTGGTGCACGTCTCTGAGCTGTCCTGGAAGCACATCGACCACCCGTCCGAGGTTGTCGCCGTGGGCGACGAGGTCACCGTGGAGGTGCTCGACGTCGATCTCGACCGCGAGCGTGTCTCCCTGTCGCTGAAGGCGACCCAGGAGGATCCGTGGCGCGTCTTCGCCCGCACCCACGCTGTGGGCCAGATCGTCCCGGGCAAGGTCACTAAGCTCGTCCCGTTCGGCGCGTTCGTCCGCGTCGAGGAGGGCATCGAGGGCCTCGTCCACATCTCCGAGCTGGCTCAGCGCCACGTGGAGGTCCCGGACCAGGTTGTCAACGTCGGTGAAGAGGTCATGGTCAAGGTCATCGACATCGACCTGGACCGTCGCCGCATCTCCCTGTCCCTCAAGCAGGCTGACGAGGACTACGTCGAAGAGTTCGATCCGTCCCGCTACGGCATGGCCGACTCCTACGACGAGCAGGGCAACTACATCTTCCCGGAGGGCTTCGACCCGGAGACCAACGAGTGGATGGAAGGCTACGACGAGGCTCGTCAGGCATGGGAGGCACGCTACGCCGAGGCAGAGCGTCGCCACCAGGCCCACACTGCTCAGATCGAGCGTCACCGCGCCGCTGCCGCCGAGGCTGCGGAGCAGGAGGGCGAGCAGGCCAACTACTCCTCCGAGTCTGCAGCTGCAGCTCCGGCAGCTGACCAGGCTGAGGAGAACATCGGCTCCCTCGCCTCCGACGAGCAGCTCGCGGCTCTGCGTGACAAGCTCGCCGGCAACTAAGCACTCGCAGGCTCGTGCTTAGGAGAAACTCTTAAGCATCTCGCTTAGCGACGAGCGCTCCGCACACCACCTCGGTGGGCGGGGCGCTTTGCTATGTTCGGCCCCATGAAGAAAGTTGGGCTGACAGGCGGTATCGGCAGCGGTAAATCCACGGTGGCGCGAATGCTTGGCGGCGCCGGCTTTGCCGTGGTTGACGCCGACCAAGTCGCGCGCGACATCATGGAACCCGGCTCACCGGTACTGGAGGAGGTCGCCGCTGCGTTCGGCGCGGACCTCATCGGCGACGACGGTGCACTGGACCGAGGGGAGCTCGCGCGGCGCGCGTTCGCCACCACGGAGGACACGCAGCGCCTCAACGCTATTACGCACCCTGCTATCCGTGCTGAGTCCGAACGTCGCTTCGCTGCCGCCGAGGAAGCGGGGGAGCAGGCCGTCATCTACGACATGCCGCTCCTCGTGGACCTCGGGCTGAATCAGGACATGGATCTCACCGTTGTCGTGGATGTGGACAAGGAGGAGAGGATCCGGAGGCTCGTCGATAAGCGAGGGCTCGACGAGGCCGACGCGAGGGCCCGCATGGCGCAGCAGATCGACGACGAGGATCGGCTGGTGGCCGCAGACGTCGTGATCGACAACAACGGCCCGCTCGACGCGCTCGACGCGCAGGTGGCTGCGCTGGTTGAGAAAATCAAAGGTTAGTGAACTGTACTGGCGAATTTAACCGGTGTGACACGATTCATTTACCTTGCTGCTTTAACTTGCGGGGCATGGGAACGTGGAACACGGGGCCGTTCGACAACGACTCCGCTAATGATGCCGTGACCGCGCTGGTCAACGGCACGTTCTGCATGGCCCAGTTCCGCTTCGAATGCGGTTTGGGGTCCCTGGGCACGCACGAGGCGGAATCCGTGATCGCGCTCGCCGCCCTCATCAACGGCCACCTGCCAGAGGGGCTCGAGAGCAAAATCGACTACCCGTTCACGCTTGACGACAAGCAGTGGATCCGCCGCCGCGCGCAAGCGGTGCTACGGCCCGGCGGATCCGCGTTGTACTCCATGTGGGAAGAGGCCGGCGAGCTGCAGGAGTGGCTGGAAACCTCCCGCAAGTACGCCGCTTAAGCGCTCGCAAAAGTTGACGAGGCGTTTTTCCCACCTGGGGTTTTGCAGCCCGAAAATAGGCGGTTCGTCAACTTTTGCGAATCTGGAGCGAGTTGCCTATCGACGAGCAATGGCTCGCCCGACGCACTTGGCGATAGACTGGCCGCTATGGCTTTTGCTGCTGAACATCCCGTCCTCGCGCAGTCCGAATTTCGCCCAGTGGGGGAGATCGAGCGGCGCGAGAAACCCTTCGAGGTCGTCTCCGAGTTCGAGCCCTCCGGCGACCAGCCCACGGCGATCGCGCAGCTGGACGAGCGGCTCAACCGCGGCGAGCGCGACGTCGTGCTCATGGGCGCGACCGGCACCGGTAAGTCCGCCACCGCCGCGTGGCTCATTGAGAAGCAGCAGCGCCCCACGCTGGTGATGGCGCCGAACAAGACGCTGGCGGCGCAGCTGGCCAACGAGTTGCGCCAGCTGCTGCCGAACAACGCGGTGGAGTACTTCGTGTCGTACTACGACTACTACCAACCGGAGGCCTACATCGCGCAGACGGACACCTACATCGAGAAGGATTCTTCCATCAACGACGATGTGGAGCGCCTGCGCCACTCCGCCACTTCCGCGCTGCTGAGCCGGCGCGACGTGGTTGTGGTCTCGTCGGTGTCCTGCATCTACGGCCTCGGCACGCCGCAGTCCTACCTGGACCGCTCCATTGTGCTGCGCGTGGGCGAGGAAGTGGAGCGCGACCGATTCCTGCGCCTCTTGGTGGACGTGCAGTACGAGCGCAACGACATCGACTTCAAGCGCGGCACGTTCCGCGTCAAGGGCGACACGGTGGACATCATCCCGGCCTACGAAGAGGTGGCCGTGCGCGTGGAGTTCTTCGGCGACGAGGTGGACTCGCTGTACTACATCCACCCGCTCACCGGCGACGTGATCAGCCAGGAAGACGAGGTGCGCATCTTCCCAGCCACGCACTACGTGGCCACGGACGAGCGCATGGAAAAGGCCATCGAGGCCATCAAGGAAGAGCTGGCCGACAGGCTCGAGGAGCTGGAGAACAAGGGCAAGCTGCTCGAGGCACAGCGTCTGCGCATGCGCACGGAGTATGACCTGGAGATGATCCAGCAGGTCGGGTTCTGCTCCGGCATCGAGAACTACTCGCGCCACATGGACGGCCGCCCGGCGGGCTCCGCGCCGGCGACGTTGATCGACTACTTCCCGGAAGACTTCCTCACCATCATCGACGAGTCCCACGTCACCGTGCCGCAGATCGGCGGCATGTTCGAAGGCGACATGTCCCGAAAGCGCAACCTGGTGGAGTTCGGATTCCGCCTGCCGTCCGCGGTGGACAACCGCCCGCTGACCTTCGACGAGTTCGAGGCCCGCCTCGGCCAGACCGTTTACATGTCCGCCACCCCCGGCGACTACGAGCTCGAGGCCGCCCAGGGCGAGTTTGTGGAGCAGGTGATCCGCCCGACCGGCCTGGTGGACCCGAAGGTCACCGTCAAGCCGACGAAGGGCCAGATCGACGACCTTATCGACGAGATCCGCCAACGCACCGACAAGAACGAGCGCGTGCTGGTGACCACCCTGACCAAGCGCATGGCCGAAGACCTCACGGACTACCTGCTGGATAACGGCATTAAAGTGCGCTACCTGCACTCGGACATCGACACCCTGCAGCGCGTGGAGCTTCTGCGCCAGCTGCGCCTGGGCGAGTACGACGTGCTCGTGGGCATCAACCTGCTACGCGAGGGCCTGGACCTGCCCGAGGTCTCCCTGGTTGCCATCCTGGACGCGGACAAGGAGGGCTTCCTGCGCTCCACCAAGTCGCTCATCCAGACCATCGGCCGCGCCGCACGTAACGTCTCCGGCGAGGTGATCATGTACGCCGACCAGGTCACCGAATCCATGCAGGAGGCCATCGACGAAACCGAGCGCCGCCGCGAGAAGCAGATCGCCTACAACGAAGAGCACGGCATCGACCCGCAGCCGCTGCGCAAGGCCATCGCGGACATTTTGGACCAGGTGTACGACAACGCGGACGCGGATGCGTCGACAAGCTTGAGCTCCGATGCGGCCGTCGCCGAGCGCGCGGATGTCTCCAACATGGCCTCTGACGAGGTGCAAAAGCTTATCGACGACCTCACGGTCCAAATGCGCGACGCCGCCGGGGAACTGAAGTTTGAGCTTGCCGGAAGACTCAGAGACGAGATTGCAGATCTCAAACGGGAGCTGCGTGGTATTAAAGACACAGGCAATTAGCGAAAGGAACCTGCCTTGCACACCTACAAGTCGATCGCTGTCGGCACCGACGGCTCCGCCACCTCCATGGTCGCTGTGCGTGCCGCAGCCAGCCTCGCCCGCGTCTACGGTGCCGAGCTGACCATCATCTGCGCCCACTACACAGCGTCCGGCTCGATGCTGAACTCCACCAACGCCGAGCTGTCCCGCGTGGACATCGTCACCGCCACCAACGCGCGCGAGATTCTGCGCAAGGCGGACGAGATCGCCAAAGAGGAGCAGGCCAGCAAGGTCAACCTGGTGTCCAAGGGCGGCCAGCCCGCGAACGTGCTGGTGGAGGCCGTCGGCGAATACGGCGTTGACCTGCTCGTTGTGGGCAACAAGGGCATGCGCTCCATGGCCGGCCGCATCTTCGGCAACATCCCCGGCAACGTGGCCAAGAAGGCCCCGGTGGACGTCATGCTCGTTGATACCCGGGCAGAGGGACACGACTAAACCCGCAAGGGGTACACTGACCACGCTAACCGCGTCGCATTTTTGAAAGGTGATTTCACATGGCCGATAACTACAAGACCATCGTCGTCGGCTCCGACGGTTCCAAGTCCTCTCTGCTGGCCGTTGAGCGCGCCGCGAAGATTGCAGCTGCCTTCGGTTCCACCCTCGTCATCGGTACCGCGTACTACGAGAACGAGGAAGAGGCCGCGAAGACCCTGCGTCAGGATTCCGTGACCATTCTGGGCGACCAGAAGGCGCTGGAGAACCTCGAGGGCGCAGCCGAGCACGCCCGCGCCGCAGGCGCACCGGACGTGCAGACCGCAACCCGCCCGGGCACCCCGGTGCAGGCGCTGATGGCCATCGTCAACGACAACAAGGCGGACCTGCTCGTGGTGGGCAACCGCGGCATCAACTCCCTGACCGGCCGCCTGCTGGGCTCGGTGCCGGCGGACGTCGCTCGTCAGTCCGACTGCGACGTCATGATCGTTCACACGGTCAACTAGGGCGCTATTCGCCGACCACCGTCAGCGTCTGCGTGGCGCGGGTGACGGCGACGTAGAGGTCTTGCCACCCCTGTGGCGAGGCCTCTTTAATTTTGCCCGGCTCCACTACGACGACGTTGTCGAACTCCAGGCCCTTCATCTCGCCGACATTGTCCGCGTCGATGACGGCGGTTAAGCCGTCGCGCTTCTCGACGAGGCTAAAGTCCTCAACGAACTGCACCGGCACGCCGGATTCGCGGATCGCCTCAGGGACGGTGGCCTCTGGGTCAATCTCAGCCAGGATCTCGGCGGCGTAGTCCGCGATTTCCTTCGGCGTGCGGTAGTTCACCGTCAGCTCGTGGAGGCGGTAGCGCTTGCCCACGAAGGGCTCCAGCGCGTTGGTCCAGTCGTCCACGCCGGCGGGGGAGGACGTCTGGGCGGTGTCGCCCACGAGCGTCATCCAGCGCGACGGGCAGCGGCGGAACACCATGCGCCACTCCATGGGGGACAGCTCCTGGGCCTCGTCGACGATGATATGCCCGTACGCCCACGTCTGGTCCGCGCGTGCGCGCTGCGCGGTGGAGCGGGTGTCCGATTCCCGTTGGCGGCTCGCGAGCGTCTCCGCGTCGATCACGTCGGCTGCGGAAAGGATCTCGGCTTCGAACTGGTCGTCGTCGTTGTCCGTGGATTCAGACGAGGACAGCACGTCGAGCGCGCCCTCCGCCTCGGCGACGAGCTCGCGCCATTCCTCTTCTTCCTTCCGGCGCTGCTCCTCGGGGTCGACGGTGCCGATGAGCACGGCCAGTTCGTCCACAAGCGCGGTGTCCGCCTGGCTGAACGCGGAGCCGGGCGCGCGGTACAAGGCGTCGCGGGTGTAGTCGTCGTAGTCGTGCGCTACCTCGGCGATGGCGTCCTTGTCGGTCAGCAGCTCGCCCAGCACATCGACGGGGTCGAGCTCCGGGAAGTGCGTGTCGATGAGTTGCTCTACCTGGGGGTCGTCCGCGAGGTCGTCGTGAAGCTGGTCCACATCCGCATCCGAGAGCAGGTTCGCCCCGCCGAGCGGGTCCTCGCCGATGCGCTTCGCCAGCGCCTCCGCGAGCAGCTGGGTGAGGTGCTCCGCGAAGTGGGCGCGCGCCTGGTTATGGGGCCGGCGCGAGCGACGGGCCCTGGTGCGGGCGGACTTGACCATCTGCGGGGTGGCATCCACCGGCACCGAATCGAAGGTGAGGCGCACAGGCGCATCCGGCAGCGTCTCGTAGGCCTGCACGGCGCGCTTGAGGATGGTCACCATCTCTTCAGAGCCCTTCACCTCGCGCGCGGCGATGCTGTCATGGCCTGTGGGGGTAAAACCCGGCACGAGCTGGTCGGCGGTGGACAGCACCACGCCAGTCTCGCCCAGCTCCGGCAGCACGCGTGAGATGTATTCGAGGAACGTCGCGTTCGGGCCTACCACCAGCACGCCGGTGCGGGTGAGCTGCTCGCGCCAGGTGTAGAGCAAGTACGCGATGCGGTGCAGCGCCACAGCGGTCTTGCCGGTGCCCGGCCCACCCTGGACCACCATGACGCCGCGGGTGGCGTCGCGGATGATCTCGTCTTGCTCGCGCTGGATGGTCTCCACGATGGAGCGCATATGGCCGGTGCGGGCCTCGTTCATCGCGCGTCGCAGCGCCGCTTCGGAGCCGACGCCGGCGTTGGAGGTTTCCGCGCCGTCGCCTGAGAGCACTTCGTCGTCCACGGCGGAGACAGTGCGGCCGCGCATGCGGATGTTGCGGCGCGTTTCCACGCCCTCCGGGTGCGCGGTGGTTGCCAGGTAGAACGGGCGGGCGAGGGGAGCGCGCCAGTCCAGCAGGAGGGTGCGGTAATTGTCCTGCCTGTCGTCGATGCCCATGCGGCCGATATAGCGCCGCTCCAAATCCGGCCGGCCCGGCACCGGGTTCTCCGGCTCGTCGTCGGCGACGTCGATACGGCCGAAGACTAGGCCGGTCTCCGCCACGTTGAGCGCATCCAGCTTCGCGTTGAGCCCGTGGTACTCCGTTTCGCGGCGCACCAGGGCATCCGAATCCGGGTTGTCCGGGTCCACGTCGCGCTGCACCTCTTCCAGGCGCGCTTGCGCCCGCGCCACCTCGCTGTCCAGGTGCGCGAAAAGCTGATCCACGTACGTCTGTTCTGTTTCCTGCATCCTCACAACAAACGGCCCCGGGGCTGGGATTATTCCCAGCCTCAGGGCCGCCAAGTAGTCCGAGTGTCTACGGGGCTTACGCGAACTTCTTCTGCGCCTTCTTCACCAGCTTCTGGGCCTTCTTCTCGGCCTTCTTCGCCTTACGCTTCCACTTGAGCTTGGTGATCCAGTTCGGGTCAGCGTCCAGCTTGTCCCAAGCGTCCTGCAGGGCATCGACCGCGTTCTGCGCCTTGTCCTGGGCCTTGGCGGAAGCCTTGTTGACCTTGCGCTTCGCCTTGAACTTGTCCAGGGCGGACGGCTGCAGGTCGTCCAACTGGCCCTGCAGATCGCCGACGATGCTGTTGACCTTGCGCTTCGCCTTGAACTGCTGGATCTTGGACGGCTTGATGTCGCCGTACGCGTCCTCAGCCTTGTCGGAGGCCTTCTCGGCAGCGTCGTCCAGCCAGTCGCCCGCGTCGGAAAGGAAGCTGGACGCCTGCTTCTTGGCGTCGCCCAGCCAGTCGTTCGCGGCGTCGCTGGCCTTGTTGGCCTTCTTCTTCCAGTCGCCCTTGTTGTCGTCGACGTAATCGGTGACCTGGTCGGTCGCGTCGGAGAACCAGTCGGACGCCTTGTCCCAAGCCTTCTCGGTCTCAGACTTGGTCGGCAGCGCCTGCTTGACGTTCTTCTGCGCGGCGTGGGCAGCGTGCTGCGCGCGCCACTTCAGGTCCGGCTTGCCGTTGTTGTCCACGGTGGCCAGCAGGACACCGCCGGCGAGGCCGAGGTCCGTCAGGGCGCCGGTGCGGCGGCGTGCCTTCTCGTCGTCGTCCTCTGCCTCCCAGAATGCGTGGCGGCCCATAACGGTCGGCAGCGCGGTGGCGGCCAGCAGGGTGGCGGACAGGCGCGGGAACTTGCCGATGGCGAAGGACGCGCCAGCGCCAGCCTTGGTCGCGCCGACGATCTGCGCGGCGGTCTCAGGGCTCTTCGGCAGGAAACCGCGGTACTCGCGCGGGGTCAGGGCGCGCAGCTTCTTCAACACGCTGTCCGCGCTGTCCTTGTGGCCAGCCGGGTTCAGCAGGGTCTCGACGCCGTCGATCACGTAGACCGAAGCCAGCATCGGGCGTGCGATTTTCCGGATCATACTTTTACCCAATCCTTACTTTTTGTAGCTGAATGTGCTCCCGCCGAGTGTAGCGATTTTGCGCCGCCGCGGTGGCGGGATTTCTGCTTACCAGCGGCGATCCCACCAGTCGTCCAGGTGCGGGCGCTCCTCGCCGAGCGTGGTGGGTTCGCCGTGGCCCGGCCACACGACGGCCTCGTCCGGGTAGACGTCGAAGACCTTTTCTTTCACGTCGTTGAACAGGCGGACAAAGTCGCCCTCGGACTGGGTTTTGCCCAAGCCCCCGGGAAACAGCGAGTCGCCGACGAACAGGTTTACCGTGCCGTCGATCTCCGCGGCGACGCAGGCGCCGCCCGGGGTGTGCCCGCGCAGGATGGTCACGGGGAGCGTGTGGCCGGCGAACTCGATCGTGTCGCCGTCGTTGAGCTCCACATCGGCTGGCGCGGGAATCGCCGGGGCGTCCAAAAACGGCGCGTAGTGCTTCGCGCCGGTGGCCTCGAGCACTTCCTCGAGCGCCCGGGTGTGGTCGTAGTGCCGGTGCGTGGTCAGCACCGCGGTGATCTTCACGCCGGCGTCGTCGGCCATGGCCAGGAGTTCGGGGGTGTGCGAAGCTGCGTCGATAAGCAACCCCTGCCCCTCGCTGCAGAGGAGGTAGCAGTTGTTGTCCATGTCGGAGACGGAGATGTGGCGAAGAGAAAGCATGCGGTCAAGGCTACTCAGGAATGTTTCCCCGCATACGCGTGTTGGTAGCGTCTTGGGAGTACTAATCGACGAAAGCGAGAGTGACGTGGCCGAAAAGCTGACAGTGCGCGGCGCGCGCGAACACAACCTCAAGGGCGTGGACATTGAGCTGCCCCGCGACAAGATGGCGGTGTTTACCGGCCTGTCCGGCTCCGGCAAGTCCTCGCTCGCCTTCGACACCATCTTCGCCGAAGGGCAGCGCCGCTACGTGGAATCGCTGTCCTCCTATGCCCGCATGTTCTTAGGCCAGATGGACAAACCGGACGTGGACTACATCGACGGGCTGAGCCCCGCGGTGTCCATCGACCAGAAGTCCACCAACCGCAACCCGCGCTCCACCGTGGGCACCATCACGGAGATCTACGACTACCTGCGCTTGCTGTACTCGCGCGCAGGCACCCCGCACTGCCCGGTGTGCGACGCGGTGATTGAGCGCCAGACCCCGCAGCAGATCGTGGACCGCGTGCTCGAGCTGGAGGAGCGCACGAAGTTCCAGGTGCTCGCGCCGATTGTGCGCAAGCGCAAGGGCGAGTTCCAGGACTTGTTCGCCGACCTGTCCTCGCAGGGCTATTCGCGCGTGAACGTGGACGGGGAGACCTACCAGCTTTCGGATCCGCCGAAGCTGGAAAAGCAGATCAAGCACAACATCGATGTGGTGGTGGACCGCCTCACCGTCAAGGCCAGCCAGAAGCAGCGTCTGACGGATTCTGTCGAGACGGCGCTCAAGCTTGCGGACGGTCTGGTCGGCTTCGACTTTGTGGAGCTAGACGCCGATGACCCGGAGCGCGTGCAGATCTTCTCCGAGAAGATGGCGTGCCCGAACGGCCACAAGCTCAACGTGGAGGAGTACGAGCCGCGCGCGTTCTCCTTCAACTCGCCGTTCGGCGCCTGCCCGGCCTGCGACGGCCTGGGCGTGCGCAAGGAGATCGACGTGGACCTGGTCATCCCGGACCCGGACGCGCCCGCGGTGGACGCGTTCCAGCCGTGGAACTCCAGCCCGAATAAGAAGTACTTCACCAAACTCATCGAGGCGCTGGCGAAGGAAGAAAAGTTCGACGCCAACGCGCCGCTGAGCTCGCTGACCAAGACGCAGCGCAAGCACCTGATCCACGGCTCGTCCACGAAAGTCAACGTGCGCTACAAGAACCGCTACGGGCGCCAGCGTTCCTACACGGCGGCCTACGAGGGCATCGTGGGCTACCTGGAGCGCAAGCTGGAGCAGACCGAGTCCGAAACGCAGAAGGAACGCCTGCTGGCGTACACCCGCGAGGTGCCGTGCCCGACGTGTGACGGTGCGCGCCTGAAGCCGGAGATCCTGGCTGTGCGCTTGGCATCAACCACGCACGGGGAGCAGTCCATCGCGGGCTTGACGCAGCTGTCTATCGAGGAAGCCTCCGAGTACCTGGACAACCTGGTGCTGGGCTACCGCGAGGAGATGATCGCCGGTGCGGTGCTGCGCGAGATCCAGGCGCGCCTGCACTTCCTGCTGGACGTGGGGTTGAACTACCTCACCCTGGCCCGCTCCGCCGGCACCCTGTCCGGCGGCGAGGCGCAGCGCATCCGCTTGGCCACCCAGATCGGCTCCGGTCTGGCTGGTGTGCTCTACGTGCTAGACGAGCCGTCCATCGGCCTCCACCAGCGCGACAATCAGCGCCTGATCACCACCCTGAAAAAGCTGCGCGACCTGGGCAACACCCTGGTCGTGGTGGAGCACGACGAGGACACGATCCGCGAGGCCGATTGGCTCATCGACATCGGCCCGCGCGCCGGCGAGTACGGCGGGGAAGTGGTCTACCAGGGCAAGCCGGAAGGCATCCTGAAGTCCAAGGACTCCATCACGGGCGACTACCTGTCTGGACGCAAGGTGATCGAGGTGCCGGAGCACCGGAGGGACGTCGATAAGCAACGGCAACTGAAGGTCATCGGCGCGCGCGAGAACAACCTGGACAACGTCAGTGTGGACATCCCGCTCGGCGTGCTGGTGGCCGTGACCGGCGTGTCCGGCTCCGGCAAGTCCACCCTGGTGAACCAGATTCTGGCCAAGACGCTGCAGAACCAGCTCAACGGCGCACGCCAAGTTCCTGGCCGCGTGAAGAAGGTCGAAGGCCTGGAGCACCTGGACAAGCTCGTGCAGGTGGACCAGAGCCCGATCGGGCGCACCCCGCGCTCCAACCCGGCGACGTACACCGGCGTGTTCGACAAGATCCGCAACCTGTTCGCCGAGACCCAGGAGGCGAAGGTGCGCGGCTACAAGGCCGGGCGCTTCTCCTTCAACGTCAAGGGCGGGCGCTGCGAGGCCTGCCACGGCGACGGGACCATCAAGATCGAGATGAACTTCCTGCCGGACGTGTACGTGCCGTGCGAGGTGTGCGAAGGCGCGCGCTACAACCGCGAGACGCTCGAGGTGCGCTACAAGGGCAAGAACATCGCCGAGGTACTGGAGATGCCGATCTCCGAGGCCGCGGAATTCTTCGAGCCGATCACCTCCATCCACCGCTACCTGCAGACGCTCGTGGACGTCGGCCTGGGCTACGTCCGCCTCGGCCAGAGCGCGACCACGCTCTCCGGCGGCGAGGCGCAGCGCGTCAAGCTCGCGGCGGAGCTGCAGAAACGCTCCAACGGCCGCACGATCTACATCCTGGACGAGCCGACGACGGGACTGCACTTCGAGGACATCCGCAAGCTCATGCTGGTGCTCAACGGCCTGGTGGAGAAGGGCAACACCGTGCTGGTGATCGAGCACAACCTCGACGTGATCAAGTCCGCGGACTGGATCGTGGACATGGGGCCCGAGGGCGGCTCCGGCGGCGGCACGGTGGTCGCGCAGGGCACGCCGGAGGACGTCGCAAAGGTGCCCGGTTCCTTCACCGGACAGTTCCTGCAGGACATTCTGGCGAAGGCCTAGCGACGCCCACGGCGCGCCGATTTGGTTTGTGCAGGCATGAGCATGTATATTGCTGCCTACACCGCCCAGCGCGCCCGTGTCATGCGGGTGCGGGGGCCGCAAGAGGAGTGAATCCCACCCCAAGCCGCTCGTGCGAATGAGTTGGATACGGGTCAAACGGTGCGCAAGACACAACTGTGTCTTCGTGTGCCATGGACGAACTCCCGCCACCCCTCAGGGTGAGCGGGTTTTTCGCGTGGGATGAGTCCGATTGCGGTTCAAGTGCGGCACGCATTGTTTCTTTAAGTCTCTAGGAGTTCTCATCAGCGCTGAAGCTCGGATCAATGAACGAATCCGCGTCCCTGAAGTTCGCCTCGTCGGCCCGTCCGGCGAGCAGGTGGGCATCGTCCGCACGGACGACGCCCGCAAGCTGGCGTACGAGGCGGACCTCGACCTGGTTGAGGTAGCCCCGAAGGCCAAGCCGCCCGTGGCCAAGATCATGGACTACGGCAAGTTCAAGTACGAGCAGGATCAGAAGGCCCGCGAGGCCCGCAAGAACCAGCAGCAGACCGTGGTCAAGGAACAGAAGTTCCGCCCCAAGATTGATGAGCACGACTACCAGACCAAGAAGGGCAATGTTGAGCGCTTCCTGGAGAAGGGCAACAAGGTCAAGGTCACCATCATGTTCCGCGGCCGCGAGCAGGCCCGCCCCGAGCTGGGCTACCGCCTGCTGGAGCGTCTGGCTGAGGACATCGGGGAGCTCGGCGTTGTCGAGTCCCGTCCGAAGCAGGACGGCCGAAACATGACGATGGTCTTCGGACCGGCTCGCAAGGGCAAAAAGTAGTTCCAACAATCGACACTCTGAAGGGCTTTCACCATGAAGCAGAAGACCCACAAGGGCACCGCAAAGCGCATCAAGGTCAACGGCAAGGGCAAGCTGCGCCGCGAGCAGGCTGGTAAGCGCCACCTGAACGAGAAGCTCTCGTCGAAGCGCCGCCGCAAGCTGTCCGGCTCCACCGACGTCGCCAAGGCTGACGTCAAGCGCGCAAAGCGCCTCCTCGGCATGTCCTAAGCACTGCCCGATCAATCAACCGATTACGAGAAAAAGAAAAGGAAGTTTGACTCATGGCACGTGTGAAGCGTTCAGTCAATGCTAAGAAGAAGCGCCGCGCAATCCTCAAGTCCGCGAAGGGCTACCGCGGCCAGCGCTCCCGCCTGTACCGCAAGGCAAAGGAGCAGTGGCTCCACTCCCAGACCTACGCGTACCGCGACCGCCGCAAGCGCAAGGGTGAGTTCCGCAAGCTGTGGATCCAGCGCATCAACGCCGCTGCCCGCATGAACGACATCACCTACAACCGCCTCATCCACGGCCTGAAGCTGGCCGAGGTCGAGGTCGACCGCAAGATCCTGGCCGAGCTGGCTGTCAGCGACTTCGCTGCCTTCTCTGCTCTGTGCGAGGTTGCGAAGAACGCTCTGCCGGAGGACGTCAACGCTCCGAAGGCTGCGTAAAAGCACTTTCGCTTAACGACGAAGCTCCCGCCCATCCCCGAACAGTCGGGGAAGGCGCGGGAGCTTTTTTCGCGTGTGACACGCAAAAGGGAGCGCGCCCACCGCCGGGGTGGGCGCGCTAATCGCTGTGGCGGGGCTGTTTTAGAAGATGCCCTCGTTCTCGCGGCCGAAGTCGTCAAGCGTGACGTCGCGGGAGTCGACGTCCTGATCGTTGTACTCGGAGTCGTCGCCGTCGAGACGGCCGGTCTGGGTAACGGTGATGTAGTTGGTCAGACGGCCTTCCTTGGTGTCGCCGTCGCCGAAGGAGAAGGACACGAGGTCTGCTTCCTCACCCGGGTTGATCGGGTTGGACAGGGTGACCTCGAAGATGCGTGCCTGCTCGTCCTCATCCCAGCCCAGGTCGCGGGCGTAGCCGCCCTCGCGGGTGGTGGTGGTGATCAGGCGGTCAACGTTCTCCGGGCCGTCCTCGGTGCGGACTGCGACGCGGAAGGTCACTGCCGGGAACTCGCCCCAGTAGCGCTCGTTGCCGACGTTCTTCACACGCAGTGCGGTGGAGCCAGCGAAGCCCTTCGCCTTAGCGGAGGAAACGGTGAAGTACGGCTCGAGGTCCAGATCGTGCTCGGCCTTCTCGGCCTCGTCCTTGTTGGACTCGTCGGTGGACTCTTCCTTCTTGTCGGAGACAGCGTCGACCTCGATAGCGCCGTCGGCCTTGTCTTCGGTCTTGTCCTCAGCCTTGTCAGCCTCTTCCTTGGCCGCCTTTTCGTTCTCGGCTGCGAGGTTGACGTCCTTGTTGCTGACGTCGGCGGTCTTGTTGTCGTCGACCTTCTCCACGTCGTCGATGTTGTCGCCCTTGTTCAGGGTGTCGACATCGTTGTCGTACTCGGCGTTCGGCTCGTCCTTGACCTCGGTGGTCTGCGCGTCCTTGTTCGGAGCCCAGGAATCAGCCGGGGTGTCGAAGTTCTTCACGCGAACCTCGTTCTTCACCGGCATGTTTGCAACCCACGCGGTCGGGGTTGCCCAGGTGCCGTTAGGCAGGCAGCGCTGCTGGGTGCCGGTCATGGTGACGGTGCGGAAGCCGTAGGTGGCCTCGCCGGTGTTGCCGGCCGGCACGTCGTACGGGCCGATCTTCTGGCCGACGTTCCAGGACAGCTCAGCGGAGACGTCCCAGCCCAGGGACTTGGCCAGGGAGTAGCCGATGTTGCCCTCGATGCCGTCCTTGGAGCCGGAGCCGCCGAGGTTCAGGGTCTCGGTCTTGGAGCCGTTGACGGATGCGGAGATGGTCTGCGTGCGGGACAGGTCCTGGGACAGCGGGATGTCGCTGTCGGTCAGGTTGGTGGTGGAGATGGTGCCCACCGGCAGGAAGTTGTCCTTCACCTTGTACACGACGGTGCGGTAGTCCTCGGTGGAGTTGCACACCGGGCGCGGGTTGACCACGTTGGCCTTCAGGTGGTCGGAACCACGGTAGGTGTGAACGATCGGGAGCTTGTCGTTGTTCGCCGGAGTCTCGGGAGCGGACTCCTCGAGGGTGGTCGCATTCGCGGGAGCGATGGCAGCGCCGGCCATCAGAGTGCCGAGAAGCGCAGTGGTGATGCGTCGGGTCTTACGGGTCATACGTTGTCCTTTCCTGTGAAGCTACCGCCAGCGTCGCTAGCAGTTGGGTTGTTTGCTTACAGGGGTCAACGTAAGGACGTCGCTGTCACATGACAAGGAGATTTTGGGGTCTCGGCACCTTCGTGCCCGATGCCGATACTTTCGTTCAGAACCGGGGAGGTGCTAGTGCACCTGCGGCCCGCGGCCGTTGAGGACGGTGACCACAAGGTCGAGGCGGGAGGAGACCCCATATGCCGAGAGCAGCTTTGAGACCATCTTCTTCACGGTGGACTCGGAGTAGTTCAGGTGCTTCGCGATGTCGGCGTTGCTCAGGCCGTCGCAAAGCAGCTCAAGGACTTTCTGCTCGGTCTCGGAAACGCCTGGAGGCACGTTGACCGCGGCCCTTGGGAGATCACGTTGCTGGGCTTGTGGTGCTTGCTCACCTTGTGAAAGGTGGGGGAGCAGCTTGTTCATTGCAGCAGGCGAAATTACGGTCCCGCCTGCAACTGCTTGCCGCACCGACAGGATAATTTCCTCGCGCGGCTGGCTCTTCAGGATGTAGCCGCGCCCGCCGTGCTCGAGGATGTCGAGCATTGCGGTGTCGTTGTCCAAGGAGCTAATGGCCAAAAATGCCGGAGTGGTTCCGCGCGCGGCAAGGTTGCGCAGCAGCTCTGCGCCGCCCATGTGCTGCATGTAGACGTCGGAGAGCACCACATCCACGTCTAGTTCTGGGATGCGCTCGAGTGCTTCGGATCCGTCCGAAGCGGTTTCGACGACGGCGATCCCTTCGGCGCTGTCGAGATAGCTTTTCAGCACCTCGCGTACCAGCGGGTCATCGTCGACGAGGAAAACCCGGATTGGGTGGTCGGGTGTGGTCATTTCGGTGCGATTAGCACCACAGACGACCGAGCATGCCACCACACTCGAAAGTGTCGCCGATGGCACCGGCTGCATACGGGGTTGCCACGGTCTGTGCATCCGCGGAAGCCGCGGGTGCGACGGTGATGAGGCCAGTTGCAACCAAGGCGGAGGCGGCGAGGCGAGCAAACTTGCGCATTTGCTTGTCCTTTCGTGAACTAAAGCTGTAATTCGCTACATCAAATTATGGGTGTAGACGGTAACAGTGCGCAATTAAATCAGACGCTTAGAGGGTAAGACGGAACGAAAGTACCCACCATCCGGTGCCAGTCTACTTTCGTTCCTTCGGGACGGTGAGGTGATACCGGAACGCTTCACCGTGGTAGCCGGCGTCCAGAACGGCACCATCTTGTGCCAGCAGCGATGCGACCTCGCCTAAGCCGACGCCGGTACTCATCTCCACTGCCCGTTCTTCTGGGGTCCCGAAATTTTGGACAAGGATTTGCACGTCGTTGTCGTCTTCGACTGCCGCGACAATGACTGGCTGGTGCTTGTCCGCGTACTTGATCACGTTGGTCTGGATCTCACGGAATGCACTCGGAGCGTGCCGCAAAGCAATCGAATTCAAGCCTTCGCCGTGCATGCCACTTTCCGTGACCGAGTAGCCGTGGCTGCGGAGTGTGTCCGAAAACGACTTCAAAGCTTCGCTCAGCGGGGGAGCGCTCATGGTTTCTTCCTCGCGGAACGCCGTAGGATCGTCGGAACGCATAAAGCGGATGAGCTGCCGGACTTCCTGCATGGAGCGGCGCGCATCCTCGGCGATGAGTTTCGCAGCCTTGGACGTCTGCTCGTCGCCCGACATTGCTAAGGCTTCACTTCGGAGCACGACCGAGGTAAGCGAAGACGCCACTGACCCGTGCAAGGCCTTCACAGTACGCTCCCGTTCTCGCTCGAGCTCTGCCTTCAGTCTCTCGGCCTGACGTTCACGAGTAATAAGGAAGGCACGAAAAATCCAGCCCACTGCCCACGCAACAAGGAGCAACACGAACAGAAAGGTTGCTGTTTCAAACGAAATGGGGAAGTAGACGCCTGAGGGAAAGTCTGTCTGTGCGAGATACCAGAGATAGGCCAGCAGTGGCAGGCTGAGACGAGCGGGGACTCGCAATCCCACAACAGCGGCGATCGCGAACATGCCGATGATGATGATTGCACTGCGGTATTCCGGTGCAACCGTAGAAAACTGCAGCAAAAAGCCGTATCCCAGTCCCGCCGCGACCGGGGCGAAGAACGCGGCGACAATGAGAAATACCGCGTAGAGCGCCACCGCGAACCGGGACCACTCAACGGCAATAGGCGCACTTGGCAGAGCCACTAGCCCCAGAGCGAAAAGAAGAGCTGCGAGCGCAAAACCGATGCGCCAAGGACGCGCCGCCGGTGAAAGAAGGCGGGCGCGCACGAGCTCCGGAAACGTAGGCACGGCAAACAGCGTAGCGCCCGCAACGTAGTCTGTAGCTATGCCATTGGATTTCCAGCAGCCGTTCACAGAGCGCACTCCGCGTGTGGTTAATGCGGGGAAGTTGAAGAGGGCGCAAGCTCGTCGTAAAGCAAAGGCCTTCCTGGCGGAAGGCGAGAACGCTGTGGAGGCAGCCGTGGCCACGGGGGCGGCGACGGACCTCTTTGTCACCGAGGCCGCAGCCGAGCGCTTCGAGGAGATCGTGCGGGCGGCGGGTTACATGGACGTGTACACGCACGCGATTACGGAAAAAGCTGCTGACGCGCTCGCGGACGCGGTGACGTCCACCGGCATTTTTGCGGTGTGCCGCCCGGTGCTGTGGACGGTGCCCAAGATCATGAAGGGCCGGCCGAGGCTGGTGGCGGTGTGCGTGGAAACCAACGACCCCGGCAACGCCGGCACGATCATCCGCATCGCGGACGCTGTGGGTGCGGACGCGGTGATTTTCGCCGGGGACACCGTGGACCCGGAGGCTCCCAAGGTGGTGCGCTCGACTGCGGGCTCGCTGTTCCACATCCCTGTGGCGCGCGACCGCGATGTCCGCCGCGTGATCAGTCAGCTCGACGACGCTGGTCTGTCCACCTTCGCCACCACTATGAAGGGCGAGGTGAACCTTGCGCAGCCGGGGGAGACGCTCGCGCAGCCGACCGCTTGGCTGTTCGGCAACGAGGCGCATGGGCTTGACGACGACATCCTGTCGGCTGCCGACCACCGCGTTTCCATCCCGATTCAGGGCAGCGCGGAGTCGTTGAACTTGGCCACAGCGGCGAGTATCTGCCTGTGGGAGTCGTCGAAGGCGCTCGCGGAGGACTAGCTTTATCGGCTGGGTTGGCAGCGTCCGCCCTCGAACGGTCGCTGTGTCGGCCGATAGGTAAAGTGGTGGACGCTTTTGAACCGACACTGCTGCGGTCTGTATAAACAGCGCAGCGCACTTGTGGAAAGGTGCGGGTGAACACGAGCGTGGCCGACAACGCAAACCCAACTCCGGAGATTGAACTGACCGAGGACGCCCTGAACAAGGCGGCGGACGAGGCGATCGCTGCCTTTGAGGCGGCCGAGGACCTCGCTGCGCTGGAGGAGGCGCACCGTGCGCACCTGGGGGAGAAGGCCCCGATTCCGCAGGCCCGCCGCGCACTTGGAACGCTGCCGAAGGACCAGCGCAAGGATGCCGGTCGGTTCGTGAACATGGCCCGCGGCCGCGCAGAAAAGGCCTACGCCCAGCTGCGCGTGCAGCGCGAAGCGGAGCACCGCGAGAAGCAGCTGCGCGAGGAGAAGGTGGACGTCACCCTGCCCACCTCCCGTACGCAGGCTGGCGCGATGCACCCGATCACCACGCTGTCCGAGCACATCGCGGACATCTTCATCGGCATGGGTTGGGAAGTTGCGGAAGGCCCCGAAGTGGAGGCGGAGTACTTCAACTTCGACGCGCTGAACTTCATCCCTGACCACCCGGCCCGCACGCTGCAGGACACCTTCTACATCGGCGAGGAAGGCTCCAAGCAGGTCATGCGCACCCACACTTCGCCGGTGCAGGTGCGCACGATGCTCGAGCGCGACGTGCCCATCTACATCGCTTGTCCAGGCCGTGTGTTCCGCACCGACGAGCTGGACGCCACCCACACCCCGGTGTTCCACCAGGTGGAGGGCTTGGCCGTGGACAAGGGCCTGACCATGGCGCACCTGCGCGGCACCCTCGACCACCTGGCCAAAGTGCTGTTCGGCCCCGAGACGAAGACGCGCATGCGCACCAACTACTTTCCGTTCACCGAGCCGTCCGCTGAGGTGGATGTGTGGTTCCCCAACAAGAAGGGCGGCGCGGGCTGGATCGAGTGGGGCGGCTGCGGCATGGTCAACCCGAACGTGCTGCGTGCCGTAGGCATCGACCCGGAGGTCTACTCCGGCTTCGCGTTCGGCATGGGCCTGGAGCGCACCCTGCAGTTCCGCAATGGTCTGTCGGACATGCGCGACATGGTCGAAGGCGACGTCCGTTTCACTATCCCGTTCGGCGTGCAGGCGTAAAGGAGACTCTCGATAATGCTCATTTCCAAAAATTGGATCGTCCGCCTGCTGCAGAACGCAGGTAACAAGGGTTTCAACCCCACCGACGAGGAGCTCGACGCGGGCTTCGTGCGCGTCGGCTTCGAAACCGAAGGCTACGCGCCGCTTCCGGAGGTCACCGGCCCGCTGGTCATCGGCCGTGTGGAGGAGATTGAGGAGCTGACCGGCTTTAAGAAGCCGATCCGCTACTGCCAGGTGAACGTCGGCCAGGCCAACGGCACCGGTGAGCCGCAGGGCATCATCTGCGGCGCCCGCAACTTCAAGCAGGGCGACCTGGTGGTCGTCTCGCTGCCAGGCGCGGTGCTGCCGGGCGGGTTCGAGATCTCCTCGCGCGAGACCTACGACCACATCTCCGCAGGCATGATGGCCTCCGCGGCCGAGCTCGGGCTCGCCGCGAAAAGCGAGGGCATCATTACGCTTCACGACGGCTCCGCCACCCCCGGCCAGGACGCCCGCGAGATTCTGGGCTCGGACGACACCGTCTTCGATGTCAACGTCACCCCGGACCGCGGCTACGCCCTGTCCGCCCGCGGCCTGACCCGCGAGATCGCCTCCGCCTTCGACCTGGAGTTCTCCGACGTGGCGCAGGATCCGGCAATCGCTGGCATCGACATTGCTGGCGTGCCGGCTCCGTCTGGCGAGACCATCGCGGTTTCCGTGGAGGAGTCCACCAAGGCCAAGCGTTTCGGCGTGCGCACCGTCGAAGGCATCGACCCGAACGCGACCGCGCCGTTTTGGATGCAGCGCGAGCTCATGCTCGCCGGCGTGCGCTCGGTCAACGCCGCAACCGACGTGACCAATTACGTCATGCTGCTGACCGGCCAGCCGATGCACGCCTTCGACGCCGACAAAATTGCCGGCGGCCTGCGTGTGCACAACGCCGCCGACGGCGAGAAGTTTGAAACGCTCGACCACGTCGAGCGCACGCTGACCGCAGAAGATGTGGTGATCAGCGACGACAACGGCATTCAGTCCCTCGCCGGTGTCATGGGCGGCACCACTTCCGAGATCTCGGACGAGACGGTCAACGTCCACTTCGAAGCGGCAACCTGGGATCCGCTGACCGTGGCGCGTACCGCGCGTCGGCTGAAGCTGAGCTCGGAAGCCTCGCGACGCTTCGAGCGCGGCGTGGACCCGCAGCTCGTGGAAAACGCCCTCGACATCGCGTGCGCGCTGCTGGTGGACATCGCCGGCGGCACGATTTACACGGGTAGGACGCTGGTCGGTGACGTCGAGAAGCGTGATGCGATTGCGATGCGCGCGACGCGCCCGGCTGAGCTGATCGGTGTGGATTACGCACGCGAGACCGTGGTGCGGCGCCTGGAAGAGGTCGGCTGCGAGGTCGCTGGCGACGGCGAGGAGCTTGAAGTCACCCCGCCGACCTGGCGCACCGACATCACGGTGCCGGTGGAGCTGGTCGAGGAGGTCGTGCGCCTGGAGGGCTTGGACGACATCCCGTCGATCCTGCCCACGCCCCGTGGCGGCCGCGGTTTGAGCCCGCTGCAGCGCCGCCGCCGTGCGGTGACCCACGCGCTGGCCTACTCCGGCTACGCGGAGATCATCCCCACGCCGTTTATCGCCAACGACACGTTCGACACCTGGGGCCTCGACGCGGACGATCCGCGCCGCAACACCGTCAAGGTGCAGAACCCGCTGGATGCGGACTACGGCATCCTTGGCACCACGCTGCTGCCGCCGATGCTGGAAGCCGCGAGCCGAAACGTCGCGCGCGGCCGCGGTGATGTGGCGATCTACTCTCTGGCGCAGATCTCGGAGAAGCGCGCAGACGTCTCGCCGCTGCCGGACGTGTCCGAGCGTCCGGCGGACGAGGTTGTTGCGGAGCTCGTCGAGTCGCTGCCGAAGCAGCACCTCCACGCCGCGACCGTCGCGCTGGGCAACACGGAGCTGGAAGGCCCGTGGGGCAAGGGCCGCGCCTACGAGTGGTCCGATGCCGTCGAGGCCGCCCAGCTCGTCGCCCGCGTCTGCGGCGTTGATCTGGATGTTGAGGCGGCCGAGTACCTGCCGTGGCACCCGGGCCGCTGCGCGGCGCTCAAGGTTGACGGCGAGGTTGTCGGCCACGCCGGCGAGCTGCACCCGCAGATCCTGGAGAAGCTGAACCTGCCGGCGCGCACCTGTGCGATGGAGATCGATCTGACCGCCATCCCGTTGGCAGAGCGCCTGCCCGCGCCGCGACTGTCCGCATTCCCGCTGCTCAACCAGGACATCGCGCTGGTCGTCGACGAGGCTGTGGCGGCCGAGGACGTGCGCCGCGCAGTCCAGGAGGGCGCGGGCGAGCTCGTCGAGGCAGTCACGCTGTTCGACGTCTACCGTTCCGACAACCTCGGCGAAGGCAAAAAGTCCCTCGCGTTTGGCCTGGCGTTCCGCGCCCCGGACCGCACGCTGACCGAGGAAGAAGCCTCCGAGGCGCGCCTGAAGGCGGCTGAGTTGGCCAAGGAGCGCTTCGGCGCAGAAATGCGCGGCTAAAAATATTTTCGTGAATAACTTCCACGCGACTGCATAACTGATACACTTGCGACCATGTCAGAAGGCAAGGTTGTCAAAGTAGCGGTCGCGGGGGCCACGGGTTATGCAGGCGGTGAGATCCTCCGCCTGCTGCTGGGCCACCCGGCGTATCTCGCGGGTGAGCTGGAGATTGGCGCGCTCACCGGCGCGTCCAACGCCGGCCAGCGTGTCGGCGAGCTCATGCCACATCTGCCGGAGCTGGCCGACCGAGTTATCGAAGAGACCACCGTCGAGGTGCTCTCCGGCCACGACGTGGTCTTTTTGGGGCTGCCGCACGGTCACTCAGCGGCCATCGGCGCCGCACTTGGCGAGGACGTGACCGTCATCGACTGCGCCGCCGACTTCCGCCTGCGCGATGCCGAAGCCTGGCGCGCCTACTACGGCTCGGAGCACGCGGGAGCGTGGCCCTACGGGCTGCCGGAGTTACCGGGGCACCGGGAGGACGTCGCAAAGGCAACGCGCATCGCTGTTCCCGGGTGCTTTCCCACGGGTGCCACGCTCGCCGCATGGCCGGCGGTGCAGGCGGGCCTGGTGGAGCCGGATCTGACGGTGGTGGCCGTTACCGGCGTGTCCGGGGCCGGCAAGAAGCCCAAAGTGGACATGCTCGGCGCAGAAACGATGGGCTCGCTGAAGGCATACAGTGTCGCCGGCGCGCACAGGCACACGCCGGAGATTGCGCAAAACCTCGAGGAGGTCGCGGACGGCCAGGTCACCGCGAGCTTTACGCCAGTGCTCGCGCCGCTGCCGCGCGGCATCCTCACCACCGTTACCGCGCCGCTGGCACAGGGCGCGGACGCGGAGGCGGTGCGAGCTGCATACGAAAAGGCCTACGCCGAGGAACCGTTCGTGCACCTGCTGCCTGCCGGCCAGCAGCCGCAGACGCAGCACGTGGTGGGCTCCAACATGTGCCACGTCCAGGTCGAGGTCGATCAGGCGGCCGGGAAGGTCGTGGCCACGAGCGCGATCGACAACCTGACCAAGGGCACCGGAGGAGCGGCGGTGCAGTGCATGAACCTTGCGCTTGGGTTTGACGAGGGGGCGGGTCTGTCGCGAGCCGCGGTGGCTCCGTAACCGCCGACGAGACACCCCTTACCTCTTTTTCCTGAAAGGACCCCCTCCACCATGAGCACTCTTGGAGTCACCGCACCGCAAGGCTTCTCCGCCGCCGCTACAAGCGCGGGCTTGAAGGCATCCGGCAACCCGGACATGGCCGTCGTGGTCAACGACGGCCCCGAATACGCCGCGGCCGCCGTTTTCACGCGCAACAAGGTCTTCGCCGCGCCGGTGAAAGTCAGCCGCGCGGCGGTGTCCGCTGGCGAGCTGAAGGCGGTGGTGTTCAACTCCGGCAACGCCAACGCCTGCACAGGCGAGCAGGGGCTGAATGACGCGCAAACTATGCAGCGGCTCGTCGCCGAAGGTGTCAGCGCAGAGCCCGCGCAGGTGGCCGTCTGCTCCACCGGCATCATCGGCGATCTGCTGCCGATGGAGAAGGTGGAGAGCGGCATCGCGGCCGTCGTCAATCAGCTCGGCGACCACGGCGCGGACGCCGCCGAAGCCATCCGCACCACCGATACCGTCGCCAAAGAAGTATTGGTCAAGGGCGACGGCTGGACTCTCGGCGGCATGGGCAAAGGCGCCGGCATGATGGCGCCGTCGCTGGCGACGATGCTGGTGTGCCTGACCACCGACGCCAAGGTGGAAGCCCAGGTGCTGCAGACCGCGTTAGAGCGCGCCACCGCAACCACCTTCAACACCCTGGACATCGACGGATCCACCTCCACCAACGACACCGTCATCGCCATGGCCAACGGCGCAAGCGGGGTGACCCCGAACCAGGACGAGCTGGACGCCGCGGTGTACGAGGCGTGCGCGCAGCTGGCGGCGATGATGCAGTCCGACGCCGAGGGCGTGACCAAACGCGTGAGCATCACCGTCGAAGGCGCCGCAGACGAGGAGCAAGCGCTCAACGCCGCGCGCACCATTGGCCGCGACAGCCTGGTCAAAACCGCGATGTTCGGCTCCGACCCGAACTGGGGCCGCGTGCTCGCCGCCGTGGGCATGGCGGACTCGGAGATGGACGCGGACAACATCTCGGTGACCTTCAACGGGCACACCGTCTGCGAATACTCCGGTGCAGTGCCCGGCGCGCGGGACGTGGATCTGAGCGGGTCGGACATCGCGGTGGTGGTGGACTTGGGCACCGGTGGCGAGGGCCGCGCGACGGTGCGCACGACGGACCTGTCGCACGCCTACGTTGAGATCAACTCGGCCTACACCAGCTAGGAGGTGCGCGGAATGATGCCGAATCTGACCAACGAGCAGCGCGCCACTGTGCTGGCGGAGGCGCTGCCGTGGCTGCAGCACTACCGCGACAAGATCGTGGTGGTCAAGTACGGCGGCAACGCCATGATCGACGAGGACTTGAAGGCCGCGTTCGCCGCCGACATGGTATTCCTGCGCACCGTGGGCGCGAAACCCGTGGTGGTGCACGGCGGCGGGCCGCAGATCACCCAGATGCTCGGCCGCTTGGGGCTGGACGGCGGGGAGTTCATCGGCGGGTTCCGCGTGACCACCCCGGAGATCCTGGACGTGGTGCGCATGGTGCTCTTCGGCCAGGTGGGCCGGGACCTGCTGGGCAAGATCAACTCGCACGGGCCCTACGCTGTGGGCACCTCGGGCGAGGACGCAGGGCTGTTCACCGCTAAGCAGCGCGAGGTGGTCGTCGACGGCCAGCTGCAGGACATCGGCCTGGTGGGCACGATCACGGACGTGAAGCCGGAGGCGGTGATGGACATCATCGAGGCCGGCCGTATCCCGGTGGTCTCAGGCATCGCACCGGGGGAGCACGGCGAGGTGTACAACATCAACGCCGACGAGGCCGCGGGTGCGCTCGCCGCTGCGATCGGCGCCGAGCGTCTCGTGGTGCTCACCAACGTCGAGGGGCTCTACACGGATTGGCCGAACAAGGACTCGCTGCTGTCCAAGATCGAGGCGGGCGAGCTAGCCAAGATGTTGCCCGGCTTGGACACCGGCATGATCCCCAAGATGGAGGCCTGCCTCACCGCGGTCCAGGGCGGGGTGAAGGCAGCGCACGTCATCGACGGCCGCGTGGCCCACTCGGTGCTGCTGGAGCTTTTGACCATGGGCGGCGTTGGCACCATGGTGCTGCCGGACGACTACGACCGCGCGCACTACCCGGACGGAACGATCTTTAGAAAGGACGACGCATGAGTGAGTTTGCTTCGCGCTGGACTTCCGCGCTTCTAGATACCTACCCCGCGCCGCCGGTGGAGCTTGTCTCCGGCGAGGGCTGCACGGTCACGGACGCGGAGGGCAACACCTACATCGACATGCTCGCCGGTATCGCCGTCAATGCGCTCGGCCACGCGCATCCGGCCATTGTGGACGCGGTGAGCGCGCAGGTGGCGCGCCTGGGGCACGTGTCCAACCTCTTCGGCTCCCAGCCGGTGGTGGACGTCGCCGAAGCGCTGCGCGCCCGGGTTGGCGACGCCACCGCGCGGGTGTTTTTCTGCAACTCCGGCGCCGAGGCCAACGAGGCCGCCTTCAAACTCGCGCGCCTGACCGGCCGCCGCCGCATTCTCGCAGCTGAGCGCGGCTTCCACGGCCGCACCATGGGCTCGCTCGCGCTGACGGGCCAGCCGGACAAGCGCGCGCCGTTCGAACCCATGCCGGCTGGCGTCGAGTTCTTCCCGTACGGCGACATCGAGGCACTCGAGGCCCTGGTGCAGCAGGACCCGGGCAACACCGCCGCGATCATCCTGGAGCCCATCCAGGGCGAAACGGGAGTCATCCCCGCACCGGAAGGCTTCCTCACAGCGGTGCGGGAACTTTGCGACGCCCACGGGATCCTCTTCATCACCGACGAGGTCCAAACCGGCGTCGGCCGCACCGGCGACTTTTTTGCCTTTCAGCACGAAGGCGTCCTGCCGGACGTGATCACCATGGCCAAAGGCTTGGGCGGGGGACTGCCCATCGGCGCGACCATCGCCCGCGGCAAGGCGGCCGAGCTGTTCACCCCGGGCTCGCACGGCACGACCTTCGGCGGCAACCCCGTCGCCTGCGCCGCGGCGAGCGCCGTGCTGGGGGTCGTCGACGAGGATTTTCTCGCCGAGGTGCGCCGCAAGGGGCAGCTGCTTTTCGACGCCGCTTCGCAGATCCCCGGTGTCGCCGAGGTCCGCGGGCGGGGTCTGATGCTCGGGGTGGTGCTGGATGAGGCGGTGGCGAAGCTCGTCGTCAAGCATGGGCTCGAAGAAGGCCTGATTGTGAACGCACCGGGCGACGACGTCATCCGCCTCACGCCACCGTTGGTGATCAGCGACGATGAGATTGTTGAGGCGGTAACGCGCCTCGCCCGCGCAATCGACGCAGCGAAAGAAAGGAGCTAAACCGATGGTCAGACACTTCCTGGCAGACGACGACCTCACACCGAAAGAGCAAGCCGAGGTGCTCGCGCTGGCCGCCGAGCTGAAGCGCGAGCCCTTCTCGCGCCGGCCGTTGGAGGGGCCGCAGTCGGTCGCAGTGCTGTTCGACAAAACCTCCACCCGCACCCGCTACTCCTTCGATGCCGGCATCGCGCAGCTGGGCGGGCACGCGATTGTCACTGAAAGCGGCAACTCGCAGATGGGCACGAAGGAGAACTACCAGGACACCGGTGCGGTGCTGTCGCGGTTTGTGGAGGCGATTGTGTGGCGCACCTACTCCCACGACAACCTGCGGGAGATGGCGGAGACGGCCACCGTGCCGATCGTCAACGCGTTGTCCGACGACCTGCACCCGTGCCAGATTCTCGCGGACCTGCAGACGGTGGTGGAGAACTTCTGTCCGGATAGGGGCCCGGCTGGGCTGAAGGGCCTCAAGGCTGTCTACCTGGGCGACGGGGACAACAACATGGCAAACTCCTACCTCATCGGGTTCGCCACCGCCGGGGTGGACATCACCGTCATCGCGCCGGATGGCTTCCAGCCGCGCGAGAAGTTTGTCGAACGCGCACGGCGCCGCGGCGAGGAAACCGGGGCGAAAATCGACGTGACCTCGGATATCGCGGCCGCAGAGGGTGCCAACGTGGTCATCACGGACACGTGGGTGTCCATGGGGATGGAGGAAGACGGCAAGGACCGCCGCACGCCGTTTTTGCCCTACCAGGTGGATGCTGCCCTGATGTCGCGCGCGGCCGAGGATGCAATATTCTTGCATTGCCTTCCCGCGTACCGTGGGAGCGAAGTCGCCGCGGACGTCATCGACGGGCCGCAATCGCGCGTCTTTGATGAAGCGGAAAATCGCCTGCACGCCCAAAAGGCGCTGCTGGCCTGGCTTTTGGAGCACCAAGTATGACCCAACCTGTATCCCGCACCGCGCGGCAGGCGAGAATCCTCGAGCTGCTCGAATCAACCCGCGTGTCCTCCCAGGTGCAGCTGTCCGAGCTGCTGCTGGACGAGGGCATCGACATCACCCAAGCCACCCTCTCGCGCGACCTAGATGAGCTCGGCGCGAAGAAGGTGCGCCCCCGCGCGGGCGGCCGCGCCTACTACACCGTGGGCGGCGAGGCAGATTCGCTGGAGACGGCGCACTCCGGCCCGCGCGAGAAGCTGCGCCGCATGATCGAGGAGCTGGTGGTCTCCGTGGACTACTCCGGGCAGCTCGCTGTGGTTCGCACGCCGCCCGGCGCCGCCCAGTACCTGGCCAGCTACATCGACCGCGTGGGTCTGGACCAGGTGGTCGGATCGATCGCTGGCGATGACACGGTCTTCGTGCTCGCCCGCGAACCGATCACCGGTAAAGAGCTGGCGCAGCAGCTGTTCGGGCTGAAGGAAACTGTCGGCGAATAGACATCGCCGTGCCGATCGCATAATTTTACGTACACTGAATAATTCTGAATCGTCCTGGAATTCGAAGGAGAACTTTCACCATGACTAACCGCGTTGTGCTCGCGTACTCGGGCGGCCTTGACACCTCTGTCGCCATCCCTTACCTCGCCGAAATGACCGGCGGCGAGGTCATCGCCGTCTCCCTGGACTTGGGGCAGGGCGGCGAGGACATGGAGTCCGTGCGCCAGCGCGCGCTGGACTGCGGCGCTGTGGAGTCCATCGTGGTGGACGCCAAGGACGAGTTCGCCGAGGAGTACTGCCTGCCCACCATCAAGGCCAACGGCATGTACCAGGGCGAGTACCCGCTGGTCTCCGCCATTTCCCGCCCGCTGATTGTCAAGCACCTGGTGGAGGCTGGCCACAAGTACGGCGGCACCCACGTCGCCCACGGCTGCACCGGCAAGGGCAACGACCAGGTCCGCTTCGAGGTCGGCTTCCTCAACCAGGACCCGGACCTGGAGATCATCGCCCCGGCCCGCGACTACGCCTGGACCCGCGACAAGGCCATCGAGTACGCCGAGGGCAAGGACCTGCCCATCGAGCAGTCTGCGGCATCGCCGTTCTCCATCGACCAGAACGTCTGGGGTCGCGCCGTTGAGACCGGCTTTTTGGAGGACCTGTGGAACCCGCCGACAAAGGACCTCTACGCCTACACCGAGGACCCGGCACTGGGCAACGCCCCGGACGAGGTGATCATCTCCTTCGAGGCAGGTAAGCCGGTGGCCATCGACGGCCGCAAGGTCACCGTCCTCGAGGCCATCGAGGAGATGAACCGCCGCGCCGGCGCCCAGGGCATCGGCCGCCTGGACATGGTGGAGGACCGCCTGGTGGGCATCAAGTCCCGCGAGGTTTACGAGGCACCGGGTGCGGTTGCCCTGATCACCGCGCACAAGGCGCTTGAGGACGTCACCGTCGAGCGCGAGCTGGCCCGCTACAAGCGCCTCATTGACGCCCGCTGGTCCGAGGAGGTCTACGACGGCCTCTGGTTCGGCCCGCTGAAGCGCTCCCTGGACGCGTTCATCGAGTCCACCCAGGAGTACGTCACCGGCGACATCCGCATGGTGCTGCACGCCGGCACCGCCACCGTCAACGGCCGCCGCTCCAACCACTCCCTGTACGACTTCAACCTGGCCACCTACGACACCGGCGACACCTTCGACCAGACCCTGGCCAAGGGATTTGTGCGCCTGCACGGCCTGTCCTCCCAGATCGCCAACAAGCGCGATCGCGCGGCCGGCTCCGACCAGGAGAAGTAGTCGATGCAGCAGCACAAGACCAACGAGGGCGCGCTGTGGGGCGGCCGCTTCTCCGGCGGCCCCTCGGAGGCGATGTTCGCCCTGTCCGTGTCCACGCACTTCGACTGGGTGCTCGCACCCTACGACGTGCTGGCGTCCAAAGCACACGCGAAGGTGCTCAATAGGGCAGGTTTGCTTAGCGACGAAGACCTCACGGTGATGCTCGACGGCCTCGACAAACTCGGCCGCGATGTCGCCGACGGCTCGTTCGGCCCGCTGCCCACCGACGAGGACGTGCACGGCGCGATGGAGCGCGGCCTGATCGACCGCGTCGGGCCTGAGGTCGGCGGTCGCCTGCGCGCGGGCCGTTCCCGCAACGACCAGGTCGCCGCGATGTTCCGCATGTGGCTGCGAGATGCACTCCGCGGTGTGGCCCAGGACGTGTCTGACCTGATCGACGCGATTGCCCAGCAGGCCGAGGCCCACCCGGACGCGATCATGCCGGGCAAGACCCACTTCCAGGCTGCGCAGCCGATCCTGCTCGCGCACTCCCTGTTGGCCCACGCCCAGCCGCTGCTGCGCGACCTGGAACGCATCCAGGACGCGGACAAGCGCCTCGCGGTCTCGCCGTACGGCTCCGGTGCGCTGGCAGGTTCCTCGCTGCACCTGGACCCGGAGGCGATCGCCGAGGAGCTCGGCTTCGACTCCGCCACCGACAACTCACTCGACGGCACCGCCTCGCGCGATTTCGCGGCAGAGTCGGCGTACGTGCTAGCGCAGATCGCCATCGACGTCTCCCGCTTCGCCGAGGAGATCATCGCCTGGTCCACGCCTGAGTTCGGCTACGTCACGCTGCACGACGCGTGGTCCACGGGCTCGTCGATCATGCCGCAGAAGAAGAACCCGGACGTGCCGGAGCTCGCCCGCGGCAAGGCTGGACGCTTGATTGGCAACCTCACCGGGCTGCTGGCCACCCTCAAGGCCATGCCGCTGGCGTACAACCGTGACCTCCAGGAGGACAAGGAGCCGCTGGTGGACTCGGTGACCCAGCTGTCCATCCTCCTGCCGGCGTTCACTGGCCTGGTGTCCACGCTGACGTTCCACGAGGACCGCATGCGCGAGCTCGCCCCGGCAGGCTTCACGCTGGCAACGGATCTGGCCGAGTGGATGGTGCGCCAGGGCGTGCCGTTCCGCGAAGCCCACGAGGCCTCCGGCGCCTGCGTCCGCATCGCGGAATCCCGCGGCGTGGATTTGGTCGACCTCACGGACGAGGAACTGCAAAGCGTCGATAAGCGATTGCTCCCTGAGGTCCGCGAGGTGCTCACCGTCGACGGCGCGGTGGCATCCCGCGACACCCGCGGCGGCACCGCACGCCCGCGAGTGGAGGAGCAGCGCGAGCGTGTGCGCGAGGCGAATAAGGCCGCGCGCGAGTGGGCGACAACGCCGGTGCGCGCGCAATAGTTCGTCGATTGCGGCGCGCATGTCGGCCCGGCCATTTAGCATGTGAGCTATGAGTGTGCCGAGCAGCCATGACGCCAAGCCCCGGGGACGGAAAGTCTCCGTGGTGCTTGGCGTCATTTTAGTTGGGGTGGTTATCGCCGCCGTCGCGCTGGGACGGGGGCTGTTGCCCTTCGGTGGCGGCGACAGCGACGAAGGCGGCGGGGGAGCGGCCGGCGAGTCCGGCGGCAAGTTGACGCAGCTGCACGGCGTCATCGGATCGGAGAAGCGGGCCTACTTCGAAGATCCCGAGGTGGTGGCTCGGCTGGAGGAGCTGGGGTACAGCGTCAGCGTCACCACGGCCGGCTCGCGCCAGATTGCCACCACCACGGATATTGCGGAGCAGGACTTCGTCTTCCCTTCCTCGGCTCCGGCGACGCAGAAGGTGCGCGAGCAGGGTAGCGGCTACTCCGTGGACTTCCCGTTCTTCACGCCGATGGCGGTGGCGAGCTGGAAGCCGATCGCCGACCTCCTTGTGGCGGAAGGTGTGGTCAGCGAGCAAAACGGCGTCTACACCCTGGATGTGAACGCTTACATGGACCTGGCCCGCTCCGGAAAGCGTTGGCGGGACCTGGGCGAGGCGTACCCGTCGCCACGCAATGTGCAGATCCGCTCCACCGACATCCGCACCTCCAACTCCGCGGCGATGTATCTGTCGCTGCTGGCGTGGGAGGTGGCCGAGCGCGACCCGGAGCGCGGAGGCGACGTCGGCTACCTCATCGACGAGATCGCCCCGTTCTTCACCGCGCAAGGGTATAGCGAGGCGTCCTCCTCGGGGCCGTTCACCGATTACCTGAGCCAGGGCATGGGGGCCGCGCCGATGGTGATGGTCTACGAGGCGCAGTTCTTGGGCGAGCAGATGCGCCCGAACTCCCGCATCCGCGACGACATGGTGCTGCTGCACTTGAGCCCCACCGTGCTCGCGAACCACGGCATCGTCGGCGTTTCGGCCGGCGGCAAGGAGCTCGGGCGCCTGCTGTCGAATGATCCGCAGCTGCAGCAGCTCGCCGCGCGCCACGGTTTCCGCCCCGCGAACTCCGGCAGCTTGGCGCAGGAACTCGAGGACCGCGGCCTCGACGCGCCATCCGATTACGTCAATTCCATCGACCCGCCCTCCTACGACAGGCTTGAGCAGCTCATCGACGGAGTGGGGCAACGCTACGCCGGAGCACCCGCGCCGGTGAAGGAGGACGACCAGTGAAACGCCTTTTCGCGGCGCTCGCCGCATTGATGTCGCTCATGCTCGCGTCGTGCATCTCGCTCGACGGCGGCACTTCCGGTTCCTCCGGTTCCGGGTCGGGCTCGGGCTCCGGCTCCGGTACGCCGGCCGACCTGACCATCGTCGCCGCGACCGAGCTGAAGGACCTGGAAGGGTTGGTCGATCAGGCCGCCAAGGACCTCGGCTTCTCTATCGACATGCAATTCCCCGGCGGCACCCTGGACAATTCGCAGACGCTCAAACGCGGCGACTTCGACGGGGAAGTGGACGCCACCTGGTTCGCTACCAACCGTTACGTCAACCTCATCGGCGCCACTGACAAGCTGGACGGCGAGACGAAGATCGCCACCAGCCCCGTCGCCTTCGGCGTGTGGGAGGACAGCGCCAAGCGCCTCGGCTGGGACACCAAGCAGCCCACGTGGGCGGAGTTCGCCGAGGCCGCGGAGGCCGGCGAATTCAGCTTCGGCATGACCAACCCGCAGGCGTCCAACTCCGGCTTCTCCGCGCTGGTCGCCGTAGCCACCGCCCTTGCGGACACCGGCGACGCCATCGCGCCGGCAGATTTGGAGCGCGTCGGCCCGCGCCTCGAGCAGCTGTTCCAGGCGCAAACTATGGTCTCCGGGTCCTCCGGCTGGCTGGCCGAGGCGTTCGCCGACGACCCCGGGCGCGCGGACGCGATCGTTAACTACGAGTCCACGCTCCACCAGATGCGTCAACAGGGCCAGCCCATCGAGGTCGTGGTTCCAGCGGACGGTGTGATCTCCGCGGATTACCCGCTGTCCGCGCTGGCGCAGCCGAAGAATGCGGACGCACGGGAGCGCGTCGAAAAGCTTGCGAATTGGCTCCTCGAGCACCAGCCCGACATCGCGGACACCTTCCGCAGGCCGGTGGCTCAGGTGGACAATATGCCCGCGGAGATCGCGGACCAGCAGGTCATCGAGCTGCCGTTCCCCGCGAACGAGGGCGTGGTGAACGAGCTCCTGTACGCCTACGACAACTCCTACCGCCAGCCCGGCACCACCACGTTTGTGCTGGACACCTCGGGCTCCATGGAGGGCCAGCGCATCGCGTCGCTGAAAGACATCATGCATTCGCTTATCGACGGCTCCGCTTCCACCCTCACCGGCGACGTCTCCCTGCGCGACCGGGAGAACGTCACGCTGCAGTCCTTCGACAGCCGGCCGAACGCCCCTGTCACCGCACGCTTCTCCCACGAGGATCCGGCTGCGGCCGCCGAGCTGACCAACTACGTGGACGGGCTCAGCGCCAGCGGATCCACGGCGATGTACCAGACGCTGCTGGAAGCGCTGCGCGAGACGGATCCGGCCGGCGGGATTCCGTCGATAGTCTTGCTCAGCGACGGCCAAGACACTGTCGGCCCGCGCTTCTCCAAGTTCAAGGAGGAGTACGAGCGGCTGCCGGCCGCACAGCGCTCCGTACCGGTGTTCGTGATTCTCTACGGCGACGCCAGCGAATCGGAGATGCGCGAGCTGGCGGAGCTGACCGGCGGCGAGGTATTCGACGCGCTCGGCGGCGACCTCGCGGCGGCGTTTAAGGAGATCCGTGGCTTCCAATAATCCTTCCGGCAACGCAGCCGCACGCTACTTCGCGTCGCGGAAAAATCAGGTTGGGCTGGTACTTGCCATCCTGGTGGTCGTGCTGCACCTAGTGGTGGGCATCGGCATCTACTGGCCGGTGGCGGCCCTCGCAGCCTACGGCGCGGGCGCGGCGCTGACCCCCGCCCGCAAACCCAAGGAGTTGCCGCCCCCGCCGGCGGAGCCCACCCCGGTGGTGCTGGAGCGGTCCCTGCAGGAGACCTCCAGACGTTTGGGCGGCGCCCGCCCGCCGCGCCAGGTGATTGGGCAGGCGCGTGCGCTCGAAGACACTGTCCGGTTTGTGCTCTCGGAATGGGAGCACTTGGAACCGACTCCGGAGCACCGCCAGACGATATGGAATGTGGTGAAGGTGTACTACCCGGAGGTCGTCGACACGTATCTCGATGCCCCGCAGTACCGCGACGCCTCCGCGGTGCGGGTGGTCGTGGATTCGCTGACCACGCTCACACGCGCGGCCGGACGGGTTCGGCAGGGCATCTTGGACGACAACCTGCGGGCGATGGACTCCCAAGCGCAGTTCCTGCGGGAGAAGCTCGGGGAGTTGCCCGGACTCGACGACAGCTACCGCGGCGGCGACGGGTACGATCCGAAACCATGAGTCTGGATCCGAAGCTTCTCAGCGTCCTCGCGTGCCCCAAGGACAAGGGCCCGCTGGAGTACAACCAGGAAAAGCAACTCCTGGTCAACGAACGCCTCGGAATTGCCTATCGCATCGACGACGGCATCCCGGTTTTGCTCATCGACGAAGCAGAGCCCTACACCCCAGCGAACTAGAAGAAAGCGACCATGACTTCCACCAACATCATTGATGAGCTGACCTGGCGCGGACTGATCAACCAGTCCACCGACCTGGACAACCTGCGCGAGGCCGCGCAAGCGCCGATCACCCTGTACTGCGGCTTCGACCCGACCGGCCCGTCGCTGCACGCCGGCCACCTCGTGCCGCTTCTGATGCTGCGCCGCTTCCAGGAAGCCGGCCACACCCCGATCGTGCTCGCCGGCGGCGCCACCGGCATGATCGGCGACCCGCGCGACGTGGGAGAGCGCTCCATGAACTCCGCGGACACCGTCAAGGATTGGGCGGAGCGCATCTCCGGCCAGCTCAAGCGCTTCGTGCATTTCGACGGCGACAACGCCGCGAATCTGGTCAACAACAACGACTGGACCAAGGACCTAGGCGCGATCGAGTTCCTGCGCGACATCGGCAAGCACTTCTCCCTGTCCACCATGCTGGGCCGCGAGACGGTGAAGCGCCGCCTGGAAAACGACGGCATCTCCTACACCGAATTCTCCTACATGTTGCTGCAGGCCAACGACTTCGTGCAGCTGCGCCGCGAGCACGATTGCATCCTGCAGATCGGCGGCGGCGACCAGTGGGGCAATCTCGTGGCCGGCGTGGACCTGAACCGCCGCATCGACGGCGCACAGACCCACGCGCTGACCGTGCCGCTGGTCACCGATTCCGAGGGCAAGAAGTTTGGCAAGTCCACCGGCGGCGGGTCCCTGTGGCTCGATCCGGAGATGACCAGCCCGTACACCTGGTACCAGTACTTCGTCAACACCGCGGACGCCGACGTGATCCGCTACCTGCGCTGGTTCACCTTCCTGGACCAGGAGGAGCTCGCCCGCCTCGAGGTCGAGGTGGAGGAGCGTCCGTTCAAGCGCGAGGCGCAGCGCCGCCTTGCCCAGGAAATGACCGACCTGGTCCATGGCATCGAGGCACGCGAGGCCGTCGAGCTCGCCTCCCAGGCGCTCTTCGGCCGCGCCGAGCTTGCGGATCTGGACGAGGCGACCCTCGCCGCGTCCGTCTCCGAGACCGATGTGTTCGAGTTCTCCGGCGAGACCACCATCGTGGATCTGCTCGTCGGCGCCGGCCTTGCGGACTCCAAGGGTGCCGCCCGTCGCTCCATCAAGGAGGGCGGCGCGTACGTGAACAACGTCCGCATCGAGGACGAGGCGTGGGCGCCCACCGAGGACGACTTCCTCCACGGTTCCTGGCTGGTGCTGCGCCGCGGCAAGAAGAACTTCGCGGGAGCAAAACGCGTGTAGCACCCAGCTTTACGACGAGCTATCGCCCAGGCCAGATTTCCCCTCTGGCCTGGGCGTTTTGTGTTGTGTTTAGCTTCGTGGTTATATATCCATCCGTTGCTTCTGAGCGGTTCGGCCGCTTGG
>ERZ1030898.12-NODE-12-length-71573-cov-25.424802_pt1 | contig 71573 bp, 74 predicted proteins | sample MGYA00517298_ERZ1030898 | MGnify/ENA primary metagenome ERZ1030898 (study PRJEB33718, sample SAMN03159684) | human skin metagenome | collected 2014-05-20 | study: EMG produced TPA metagenomics assembly of the PRJNA266117 data set (Human skin bacterial metagenome... | reverse complement strand
TCGGCTGGCTTTCAAACGATTTCTGTTCACTCTCGATGCATGGCTGGCATTAGGTCGCATGTGGATGTTCTCGCACAGCGTTGTTAGATCGGGTCACCTCGAAAATCATGTTCCATAAGTTGCGATCTGTGAAGCGGCAGGCAATACGAGCCCACGTGAGATCCTCTCCGAGGGCATCTCGGCACTTCTGTCTTGAGGAGGTTTCTGAATGGGATCCAGGTTTGAAATGGGCTTCGGCGGGGCACTTGCCGCGCGAGAGGAAAATGGAGCGCCATGGGTTCCGCCATGGTGGCAGAGTTTCGTTATCGTGCCTCTCGCTGTAATCGCCATGTACGTTGTGTTTCCTGTTAACGACGGTTCCGGCACTTGGTTTTCAAACATGCTCATTCCAGTCGCCTGGACTCTTGGCGTGTACTACATCTTCATCTTGCCGATCTTTCACTTCCGCAGGTATCGATGGGATAAGAAACACGGCAAGTAGTTGGTCACGCGCCACCTACCCGCCCAAACTACCGGTTAAACGGCTTCGAAACCCAGGTGAACGGCCGGTCCAGCAGGGTGGTGCCGAGCTTGGAGGGGGTCAGCTCGAACGCGTCGGCGGTGCCGTCGATAGGCGAAAGCTCGAGCCCATCGCCCTGGGCGCGCCAGGTGAACTCCCGCGTCTCCTCGATGGGGCCGCGCGGGGCGGCGTTGACGCCGTCGTCGGTCATCGGGGCGGTGAGCTGGATGGTCACGCGGTCGCCGTCGAGAGTGTAGAAGCCTTCGTGGAGGTCGCCGGAGGCTCGTCGTAAGGCGACGCGGCCGTGGAAGTCGCCCTCCGGGGTTTCGCCTTCGACCCGGTAGAAGTTGCCGGCCTCGAAGCCGTCGAAGGAGCCGAACGCGATCTCGGACCAGCGGCGGTCATCCGCGAGTTCAGGCGCGGGCTCGATGTTTCCGCCGGCGACCGAGTACACGCCGGACAGCTCGGTGCCCTCGCGGTCGAGAGCGCGCGGGATGCCGTTGGCCATCACGAACCCGCCCGCGCCGAGCGCGACCACCGCGGCCACGGCGGGGAAGAAGCGGGTCACGCGGTGGACCTTGTCGTTGGTGATCACGCGCGGCGGCTCCACGGCCTCCGTCGCACGTCCCGCGAGGAAGCGGAACAGCCGCGGCAGCCACGGCGCCAGCACCAGCAGATACAGCAGCGCCTGGAACGCCGAGGGGATCTTCACGGGCACGTCGAAGGTCATGTTCAACAGCCACACCACGGCCAGATCGATGAAGCCGATCAGCCCGCCGAGCCACGCGGTGCGCCGCCACAGCAGCAAGATGGCGGCGACGAATTCGGCCAGACCGGCGAGGAACTGCACGACGGGGGAGAAGCCCATGAAGGTCCACAGCAGGCCCATAGGGGACTTCTCGCCGAGGGTGATCAGAAGCTCCGGGAAATCCGGCTTGCCCATCTGCATCAGCCCGAGTTTGAATACCGCGTACGGCATGAGCAGCCCAAACGCCACCATGCGCACGATCCAGTGCAGTGCCCAACCAATCTGTTTCGCGTTCATGGGCAGCAGTCTAGCTACCATCGGCACGGTGAAACCTTTCGCAGTTGTCGTCGGCGCCGGGCCCAACGGGCTCACGGCCGCCGCGCGGCTTGCTGCCAGCGGGTGGCGGGTCGAGGTGCTCGAGCGCTCGGGCGAGGTCGGGGGCGCGGCAGCAACACAGCAGCTTCACGACGCCACGCTGGTCGACCTCGGCGCCGCCTGCCACCCATTCGGGGCCGCCAGCCCGGCCTTCCGCGCGCTGCGGCTGGAGGACTACGGGGTGCGCTGGCTGCGCGCGTCGCACGAGATGGCGCACCCGCTCGACGGCGGCGCCGCGGTGCTGGCGGGCACGCTGGAGGACACGGCGGCGGGGCTCGGCGCGGACGGCGGGGCGTGGGAGCGGCTGCATAGGCCTGTGGTGGAGCGCGTGGACGACCTCCTGGACGACGTGCTGGCGCCGATGCCGCGCCTGCCCGGCCACCCGCTCGCGCTGGCGCGGTTCGGTGCGCGCGGGCTGTGGCCGGCCACCGCGCTGGGGCGGGCCGCGTTTCGCACCGAGGAGGCCCGCGCCCTGTTCGCCGGCAGTGCGACGCACGCGATCACTTCGCCGGCGCGGCCGTTTACCGGGGCGTTCGGCCTGCTCTTCGGGGCGCTCGGCATGACGCGCGGGTGGCCGGTGGCTTCAGGCGGCTCGGGCGCGGTCACGGCTGCACTGGCCAGGATCGTCGAGGAGCACGGCGGGGTGGTGCGCCGCGGCGAGCAGGTCCGCGCGCTCCCGGACGCGGACGCGGTGATCCTCAACCTCACCCCGAAGCAAGTGCTGCCTCTCGACGGCACGTCGCTGCCCGCCCGCCGCACCCGGTCCATGCGCCGGTGGCGCTACGGGCCGGGGGTGCACAAAGTGGACTTCCTGCTGGATGCCCCGGTGCCGTGGGCCGATGCCAGGGTAGGCAAGGCCGCGACGGTGCACGTCGGGGGCACCGCGGACGAGATCGTGCGGGCAGAAAGGGAAGTGGCCCGCGGAATCATGCCCGAGCGGCCGTTCGTGATGGCGGCGCAGCAGTACGCCGCCGACCCCTCGCGCGGGCTGGTGCTTTGGACCTACGCCCACGTCCCGCACGGCTACCGGGAGCGCCACCCTGGCGAGGTGGCGGAAAAGATCACCGCGCAGATCGAGCGGTTCGCGCCGGGCTTCCGCGGGGTGGTGAAGGACAAAATAGAAACGCCCCCGCGCGAGCTGGAGGCGTGGAACCCCAACCTCGTCGGCGGCGACATCGCCGGCGGCGCGATGGACGGGGCGCAGCTGCTCTTCCGCCAGCCGCACCGGCTGCGCAAGGGGCTGTACATGGCCTCGTCCTCGACCGCGCCCGGCGCCGGGGTGCACGGCATGCCGGGGTGGTGGGCGGCCGGGGCGGCGCTCAAAGACTTCGGGGGCTAGGAACTAACCGCGCTACTCCTCGCCGGTGAGCTCGCGCAGCTTCGCGCGCACCGCGGAGGCCTCGGGGTTGGTGGCGTGGGTGCCGTCGGAGTAGAGCACGGTGGGCACGATGCGGTTGCCGTCGTTGACTGATTCGATCCAGGCGTTGACCTCGTCCATGCCGTCGGCGTCGACGTCGACCAGGTCGTAGGGGGTCTCGGTGCGGTCGAGGCGCTCGCGCAGCTTGCGGCAGAACGGGCACCAGTCCGCGGCGAAGATGGTCACGTGCGAGGAGGTCTCAGGTGCGGCAACGGTCATGTCAAACCCTTTCAAAACGTTGGAACTTGTAGCGCAGGCCGGTAGTCGACGTTTGCCATTCGCCGTCGCGGACCAGCTCGAAGGCGTCGTCGATGCGGGGCGCGTGGACGGCTCTGTGTGCGGGGAGGTCCGGATGGACGTCGATAAGCGTGCGCTCGATGACATCCACCTCGTCGAGGGTGGCCTCGTAGACCTGGGCGCCGCCGATGATCCACGCGTCCGACTCCAGGTCCGGGATGTCGCGGCACACCGACGCGCCGTCGGACCACTCGTCGTCCTCGCGCGAGGAAAGCACGATGTTCTTGCGGCCCGGCAGCGGCTTGACCGGCAAGGATTCCCAGGTGCGTCGCCCCATGATGATGGGGCTGCCCAGAGTGGTCTCCTTGAAGTGCTTGAGGTCCTCGGGCAGGTGCCAGGGCATGCCGGCGCCGTCGCCGATGATGCCGTCGAGGCCTTGGGCCCAGATTGCGCCCAAGGTCATACGGACACCTCCGCCTTGATGGTGGGGTGCGGGTCGTAGCCCACAACCTCGATGTCGTCGAAGTCGTAGTCGAAGATCGACGCAGCCTTGCGCAGGCGCAGCTGCGGGTACTCGCGGGCGTCGCGGGAGAGCTGCTCGCGCACCTGGTCGAGGTGGTTGTTGTAGATGTGGCAGTCGCCGCCCGTCCAGATCAGCTCGCCGACCTCAAGGCCCGCCTGCTGGGCGAACATGTGGGTCAGCAGCGCGTAGGAGGCGATGTTGAACGGCACGCCGAGGAACATGTCGGCGCTGCGCTGGTACACCTGCATGCTCAACTTGCCGTCGGCGACGTAGAGCTGGAACAGCAGGTGGCACGGCATCAGCGCCATCTTGTCCAGCTCGGCCACGTTCCAGGCGGACACCAGGTTGCGGCGCGAATCGGGGTTCTCGCGCAGGGTGCGCAGCACCTCCTCGATCTGGTCGATGTGCCCGCCGTCCGGGGTGGGCCAGGAGCGCCACTGCACGCCGTAGACCGGGCCGAGCTCGCCGTTTTCGTCGGCCCACTCGTTCCAGATGCGCACCCCGTTGTCCTGCAGCCAGCGCACGTTGGAGTCGCCGCGCAAAAACCACAGCAGCTCGCCGACGACGCCCTTGAAGTAGACCTTCTTGGTGGTCAGCAGGGGAAAGGACTCGGAAAGGTCGTAGCGGATCTGGCGGCCGAACACGCTGCGGGTGCCGGTGCCGGTGCGGTCGCCCTTCTGCGTGCCATTTTCCAACACGTCGCGCAACAGGTCCTCGTACGGGGTGGAAATCACTTAGCTACTCCTTCAAAGGTGCCGTGCTCGTCGCGGTAGCGGGCGGCGGCGTCCAGAATGTCGTCGGCAAGCTCGGGCCGGCAGATCACAATATCGGGGATGTAGGTATCCGCGTTGTTGTAGCGCAGCGGGGTGCCGTCGAGGCGCGAGGCGTGCAGCCCCGCCGCGAGCGCGACACCCACGGGTGCGGCCTGGTCCCACTCGTACTGGCCGCCGGCGTGGACGTAGGCGTCGTAGTCGCCCAGCAGCACGTGCATCGCCTTGGCGCCCGCGGAGCCCACGGGCTGCACCTCGAAACCCAGAGCTTGGGCGACATGCTTCGCGACGGCCGGGGGCCTGTTCCTGGACATCGCCACCTTGCCCGCGAACGGCCCGGATACGTGGCGGACATCGGACGACTTGAACACGACGCCCAAATCCGGCAGGCCCACCGCGGCGTGGGTGGGCACCCCGTCCTCCACGAGCGCGACGTGCACCGCCCAGTCCTGACGGCCGGTGGCGAACTCCTTCGTGCCGTCGAGGGGGTCGACGATCCAGACCCTGTCCTTGGACAGGCGGTCCTGGTTGTCGGCGGCCTCCTCCGACAGGAAGCCGTCGTCAGGCCTGTGCTGCGAAAGCACCCTGGAGATCCAGCTTTGGGCGAGCTCGTCGCCCGCCTCGCCGAGCTCGCGGCCCCGCAACAGGCCCACGCCGCGCACGCCCTTGAGGATCTCGCCGGTGCCCTCGGCGATGAGGTTGGTCAGCCGGGAATCCGAGTACTGAGCAGTCATGCACCCGACTCTACCGCTAAGGTTGGCGTGATGAACGCGCCGATCCTCAGCCGCTTCCACCCGCAGGTGGCCCAGTGGTTCGGGGACGTCTTCGCGGCGCCGACCGCGGTGCAGGAGCAGGCGTGGCGCGCGATCTCCGACGGCGAAAACGCGCTGGTGGTCGCACCCACCGGCTCCGGTAAGACGCTCGCGGCGTTTCTGTGGTCTCTGAACTCCTTGGTGGAGCGCGCCGGGCAGCAAGCCTTGCCTATCGACGGAGCTTCCGCCTCCACCCACGGCGGCGTGCGAGTCCTCTACATCTCGCCCCTGAAGGCGTTGGGCGTGGACGTGGAGAACAACCTGCGCGCGCCGTTGGCCGGCATCGCGCGAGTGGCGCAGAAGCTGGGCCGCTACATGCCGGACATCTCGGTCGGGGTGCGCTCCGGCGACACCCCGCAGTCCGAGCGCAACCGGCAGGTGCGCAAGCCCCCGGACATCCTGATCACCACGCCGGAGTCGCTGTATCTCATGCTCACCTCGAAGGCGGCGGGCATTTTGCAGACGGTGGACACGGTGATCGTGGACGAGATCCACGCCCTGGCCGGGACGAAGCGCGGCGTGCACCTGTCGCTCTCGCTGGAGCGGCTGCGGCGGCTGGCGGGGGACTTCCAGCGCATCGGCCTGTCGGCGACGGTGCGCCCGATCGAGGCGGTGGCGAACTTTTTGGGGCCGAAGACCACCATCATTAATCCGCCGGCGGAGAAGCGCTGGGAGCTGGACGTGCGGGTGCCGGTGGACGACATGTCCGACCTGCCGGTGCCCGAGGACGCCTCCACGATCGGGGATGCGGTCTTCGACGACGCGCTGGAAGACTCGGAGCAAGGCGCGCCGCCGGGTGCGGTGAACTCGATCTGGCCCCACATCGAGCGCGCCGTCTACGACGAGGTGATGGCGCACCGCTCCACCATCGTGTTCGTGAACTCGCGCCGCACCGCCGAGCGGCTGACCAGCCAGCTGAACGAGCTCTGGGCCAAGGAGCACGACCCGGAGGCGCTCGCCACGCCGACCCGCCGGCCGCCGGCACAGCTGATGAAGTCGGTGGACACCGCCGGCCACGCCGCCAACGTGATCGCGCGGGCCCACCACGGCAGCGTGAGCAAGGACGAGCGCGCCCAGACCGAAACCATGCTCAAGGAGGGCACCTTGCGCGCGGTGGTGTCCACCTCCTCGCTGGAGCTGGGCATCGACATGGGCGCGGTGGACCTGGTTATCCAGGTGGAGTCGCCGCCCTCGGTCGCCTCCGGGCTGCAGCGCGTGGGCCGCGCCGGGCACACCGTCGGCGCGGTCTCGGAGGGCACGTTCTACCCGAAGCACCGCTCCGACCTGGTGCAGACGGCGGTGACGGTGCCGCGGATGCGCGAGGGCCTCATCGAGGAGCTGCACACCCCGCGCAGCCCCCTGGACGTGCTGGCGCAGCAGACCGTGGCGGCGGTGGCGGTGGAAGACCTCGACGTTGACGAGTGGTACGACACCGTGCGCCGCGCCTGGCCGTACAGGGACCTGGCGCGCGAGGTGTTCGACTCGGTGATCGACCTGGTCGTCGGCGTCTACCCGTCCACGGACTTCGCCGAGTTGCGGCCCCGCGCCATCCTCGAGGGCACCACCCTCAAGGCCCGCCCGGGCGCCCAGCGGGTCGCGGTGACCAACGCCGGCACGATCCCGGACCGCGGCATGTTTGGAGTTTTTCTTGTCGGCGCGGACGACAAGGCGCCCCGCCGCGTCGGCGAGCTCGACGAGGAGATGGTCTACGAGTCCCGCGTCGGCGACGTGTTCACCCTCGGCGCCTCTAGCTGGCGCATCGAGAACATCACCCGCGACCAGGTCCAGGTCAGCCCCGCGCCGGGCCACACCGGCCGCCTGCCGTTCTGGACCGGCGACGGGCTGGGCAGGCCCTATGAGCTGGGCAAGGCGCTGGGCGCGTTTCGTCGAGAAGCAAAAAATGCTTTGGATGCGAGCCTGGATGAGCGGGCGCGGGCCAACCTGCTGCAATACCTGGAGGAGCAGGAGGAGGCCACCGGCATCCTCCCGGACGAGAAAACCCTGGTGCTGGAGCGGTTCACCGACGAGCTGGGGGACTGGCGCGTGGTGCTGCACACCCCGTTCGGCAAGGGCGTCAACGCGGCGTGGGCGCTGGCGACCGGGTGGCGGGTCGCGCAGGAGACCGGCATGGACGCCCAGGCGGTGGCGGGCGACGACGGCATCGTGCTGCGCCTCCCGCAAGGCGACAAGGAGCCCGACGGGGCGATCTTCCAATTCGACGCCGACGAGATCGCCGACATCGTCACCGAGCAGGTGGGCAACTCCGCCCTGTTCGCCTCCCGGTTCCGCGAGTGCGCCGCCCGCGCCCTGCTGCTGCCGCGCCGCAACCCCGGCAAGCGCGCGCCGCTGTGGCAGCAGCGCCAACGGGCCGAGCAGTTGCTGGATGTGGCCCGCAATTACCCGTCGTTTCCCATCATCTTGGAGACGGTGCGCGAGTGCCTCCAGGACGTCTACGATCTCCCGGCGTTGCAGGAGGTCATGCGGGATGTGAACATGCGCCGGGTGCGCATCGCCGAGGTGACCACGGACCAGCCGAGCCCCTTCGCGTCGTCGCTGTTGTTCAACTACACCGGCGCGTTCATGTACGAGGGCGACACCCCGCTGGCGGAGAAGCGGGCGGCGGCGCTCTCGCTGGACCCGTCGCTGCTGGCCAAGCTGCTTGGCACCGTTGAGCTGCGGGAACTGTTGGACGGCGACATCATCGCGGAGGTGGACGCCTCGCTTCGCCGGCTCGGGCGCGCCGAGACTTCGGAGCAGTTCGCCGACACCCTGCGCATCGTGGGGCCCGTGCCTATCGACGAGCTCCGCCTCCACACCGAAGTTCCCCTCGAGTCGTTGGAGCAGGCCCTGGGGGCGCGGATGATGCGGGTGCGCATCGGCGGGCGCGAGCACGTCGCCCAAGTCCTGGACGCACCATTGCTTCGCGACGGCCTCGGCGTGCCCGTCCCGCCCGGCGTGGCCGCCCAGGTGCAGACCATCCCCGACGCGCTGGCGCAGCTGGTGGGCCGCTGGGTGCGCACCCGCGGGCCGTTTACGTTGCGTGATTTGGCCGACGCGTTCGGGCTCGCCGTCGGTGCGGCGCATGCGGCGCTGCAACCGCTGGTGGACAAGGACAAGGTCATCCCGGGCCGCTACCGGCAGGGCATTGAGGAAGAGGAATACGTCGCGGCCGAGGTGCTGCGCATCATCCGGTCGCGCTCGCTGGCGGCGGCGCGCGCACAGACCCGGCCGGTGTCGCAGTCTGCTTATGGACGTTTCCTGCCCGCGTGGTCGAACGTTGCCCCGGTGAGTGTGGTGCCGGCGCTGCGCGGGGCGGACGGTGTGTATTCGGTGCTGGAGCAGCTCGCCGGGGTGCGCCTGCCCGCCAGCGCCTGGGAGTCCCACATCCTGCCGGCCCGGGTGGGCGACTACTCGCCGGTGATGCTCGACGAGCTCACCGCCTCCGGCGAGATCACCATCGTCGGCGCCGGCAAGGCGGGCGCGCGCGACCCGTGGATCATGCTGCTGCCCGCGGACTACGCCGCCCAGCTCGCGCCGCAGGTGGACGAGCCGTTGCTGTCGCTGACCCAGTCCCAGGTGATGGAGAAAGTGCGCCGCGGCGGCGGGTTCCTGTTCACCGACCTGCTCGAGCCGACCACCACGACCGAGGAGCTGCGCGAGGCCATGTGGGACCTGGTCGAGGCCGGTTTTCTGGCCCCCGACTCGTTCGCGCCGATCCGGGCGCGGCTCGCTGGCGGCAAGGCGGCGCACAGGGCGAGGCGGAGGCCGTCGAGAAGCAGGGTGCGCTCGGGGCGGACCTCGTTCGCGGCGAGCGTGCCGCCGGACATGGTGGGCCGCTGGTCGCTGACTCCTACGCCTGACGACGACGCGACGCGCCGGTCGGTGGCTTTGGGCGAGTCGCTTCTGGACCGCTACGGCGTGGTCACCCGCGGCTCCGTGGTCGCCGAGGACATCCTCGGCGGGTTCGCGCTGGCCTACAAGACGCTGTCCGGGTTCGAGGCGTCCGGCAAGGCGATGCGCGGCTACCTGGTGGAGGGGCTGGGCGCCTCGCAGTTTTCCACTCCGGCGACGATCGACCGGCTGCGCGGCCACCAGGACTCCGACGACGTGGTCGGATGGCCCTCGGGCGCCCGGGAGCCGCACGTGCACGTGCTGGCGGCGACCGACCCGGCGAACCCCTACGGGGCGGCGCTGCCGTGGCCGGCGCAGGGCCCGACCCGCTCGGCGGGCGCGATCGTGGTGTTGGTGGACGGACTGTTGGCCGCCCACGTCACCCGCGGCGGCAGGACCATGACCACCTTCTTCGACACGTTTCCGGACGGGGTCGGCGACCCGATGCCGCTGGTTGTCGACGCGCTCACCGCCGCGGTGCGGGCGGGCCGGATGCAGCCGCTGGCCGTGGAAAAGCTCGACGGCGGGCCGGCCTTCTCGCTGAAGGAGTACGGGGCGACGGCGACCCACAAGGGCGCGAAGATCGGCGGGCGCGCCTCGGCGCCCCCGAAGCGGCGCGGCAGAAGCGTGGCGGAGGCGCTGGGCGAGCTCGAAGGCAGCGGCGGACCCGCCGAAGGCCTCACCTTCGACGATTAAAGGCGACGATTAATTCAGGGTGCGGCGCATGCTGTTTAGGGCCGCATCGGCATGCGGTGACCAGGTCGATTGGGTCGGTGGTTTCGCTGATTCGCATGGGCAGCATGACCCGCGCGCCCCGGTGGTGGTGGCGGTGGGGAGGTGGGCCAGTGCGTTTCCGCAGGTGGCGGCGCCGACGCTGAGGCCCGTTTCGCCTTGATCCGGTTCACCGCCGAGTGCATCGCGGGGTCCGTGGTGTTGGTGTGGCGGGTGCCGTCGGCTTTGACCAAAACGGCGCCGCCGGTGTCGGGGTCGTAGTCCATGTACCCCTTGTTGAACGAGCCGTCCCTGTGGTCGTTGTTGCACCTGTGGTGGGTGGGGCACAGGCCGGTGAGGTTCTCGATGTCGGTCGCCCCGTGCCGCAGCCAGGAAATGATGTGGTGGGCCTCGCACTCGCTCATTGAGGTTGTGCAACCGGCCCAGGAGCACACCCCTTGCACCGCGAACATGGCGATGCGCTGGCCTACCGACGCGAGCCTCCGCGACCGGCCCAGGTGCAGCGGCACCCCGGAAAGCCCGTCGACGGTGAGTAGAAAATCGCTCGTGCCGTCCATGCCGAGCCGGACCAAGTCGAAGGCGTCGAGCTCCACCCCGACGTTGGTTTGGAACAAGGTGTTGGCGTCGGCCTCGGCGAGGTCGTCGAGCGTGATCGATACAACCACCGACGCGGCGCCACCGTTCGCGGCCTGCTGGCCCTCCTCGTACTGGCGCAGGATGGACATGTACTGGTCGTAGCGGCGCTGGCCTTTGGTGCGCGGGTCGCGGTCGCCCTGGAGCTCCTCCGGGATGTTGGAGTTCGGCGACAACCCCTTGTCGGTGAGCGCCTTGTAGAGCGCGTAGTCGGCGCGGGTCATCGACAGCGTCACGTCGAAGGTGCCGTCGGTGTTCTCCCTGCCCAGCGAGGCGTCGCGCTTTTCAAAGCCCGCGTTCGGGTTTGCCTTCACGAAGGGCTTGTTCGCCTCGGCGACCAGGCGCTTCACAAACAGCCGCAGGTCCTTCTCGTCGCGGTACTTCGCCTGCTCCATCGCGCGGGCGTAGATGCGCATCCGCTCGCCCTCGGCGGCCTTGAGCAACTTGTCCAGCTCGCGGCGGATGATGTCCTGCTTGGCGGCGGGGACCTCGTCGGCACGCTTGCGCGCCTCCTCCTGGTCCTTGCGGCGGCGTTCCGCTTCCTCCTCGGCGGCCTTGCGCGCGGCCTCCTCCGCGGTGGAGCGGTCCTCCTCCGAGCCGTCATCCTCAAAGAGGTCACCCAATTCAGGCTCAGGCGGGGGCGGAGCGTCGAAAAGCGCCTTCGCCCGCGCGATGCGGTTGTACGCCTCGCCGCGCGAGATGCCGAGCTTCTCGGTTAGGTACGCGTCGGGGTGGTTCGCGCCGACCAGCTTGCCGGCGTCCGCAAGTACGCACGCCTGCGCGAAGGCGGCGTCGACGTACGCCTTCTTATCCATCGCGCGTTCGAGGCGCGCGATGTCGCGGGTGATGGTGGCGAGGGGGAGGGCCGATGGATCGTCGAGAAGCTGGCGCAACTGCGACAGGCCGTCGGCGACCTGGTCCACGAGCTCGGCGATTCCGTTCATGACACCCTCCTTTCCGCAACATTTCGCGGGTGTTGGATGTCAATGTAACAGCGCGTGCGACACGCCAAACCAGCAATCGAACATAAGTTCTAAACGAGCTGCTTCACCAGGTGATTCGCAGCCGCAAGCCCAAGTCGCGGATTCGCCTCGCGCACGTCTTTCACGGCGCGAACAAACTCAGACTTCGGATCCGTGCCGGTCTCCGCGAGCACCCCGCGCGCCCACTCGATCGCGGCGTCCATGTCCGGGAAGAAACCCACGAGCGACTCTTCCGGCGTCGGCCCGGTGTTAACAGTGTTGAAGATCTTGCGTAGAAACTGGAACATAGACGGCATTATGCCCGAAGGTGATTCCGTCTATCAGCTGTCAAAGCGCCTGCAATGGATGCAGAACCGCGAAGTGACAGCCACCAGCATCCGCGTCCCGCGCTACGCCACCGTCGACTTCACGGGCATGACCTGCGAGCGCGTCTGGCCGCACGGCAAGCACCTGTTCATGCAGTTCGCCAAAGACGGCTACCAGCCGCAAATCCTGCACACCCACCTGAAAATGGAGGGCACGTGGGCCATGCACCGCGCCGGCACCAGGTGGAAAAAGCCCGCTCACGCCGCCCGCGTGGTACTTTCGCTTAGCGACGAACCAAAGGCCGACATCGAACTCGTCGGCTTTTGGCTCGGGCTGGTCCGCGTCTTTCCGGCTAGGGAGTACCAACAGGAGATGGGCTACCTCGGCCCGGACTTGCTGGACCCGGACTTCGACATCGACGAGGCTGTCAGGCGCATCGAGGCCGAGCCCGACCGCGAGATCGGCCGCGCCCTGTTGGACCAGCGCAAGCTCGCCGGCATCGGCAACGAGTACCGCGCGGAAATCAACTTCCTGGCTGGTACGCATCCAGCGGAATTGGTGCGAGACGTGGACGTCGAGAAGCATGTGCGACTGGCGAGGCGCTTGATGTGGGCGAATAAAGATGCCCCCGTCCGCGTGACCACGGGGATCAAGCGGGCGGGGGAGACGAGCTACGTGTTCGGCCGCAACAACAAGCCGTGCAGGCAGTGCGGCACCCTCATTACCAAGGGCTTCCTCGGCGGGGAGGGCGACCTGGAGCGGGTTATTTGGTGGTGCCCGCAGTGCCAGCCTGAGCCCGGCGGTCACGCACCGCACGGCGGATGAAGAAGACCAAAAAGCCCAGGATGATCAGCAGCAGCACCACGTAAATCACCTTGGAGTAGGTGTCGGCGTACTCGGTGGCTTTCTCCCAGTTCGCGCCGAGGACGTAGCCCAGGTAGATCAGGATGGCGTTCCAGATGCCGGAGCCGAGGGTGGTCCACAGGCCGAAGGTGACAAGGTTCATCTTGCCCAGGCCGGCGGGGATGGAGATCAGCGAGCGCACGCCGGGGATGAGGCGGCCGATGAACACGCTGGGCTTGCCGTACTTGGTGAAGAAGTTCATCGCGGCGTCCACGTCGGAGGCACGCACGAGCCACATCCAGTCGGCGATCTTGCGCAGCCGCTCCAGGCCGAGCCACGCGCCGATGCCGTACAGCACATACGCGCCGATGACGGAGCCCAGCACGGACCAAATGAACACGTTGACCATGTTCAGCGACCCCTGCGCGACGGTGAAGCCGGCGAGCGGCAGCACCACCTCGGACGGGATGGGCGGGAAGAGGTTCTCCAAGAGGATCGCGATGCCGACGCCGGGCGCGCCGAGGGTCTCCATGAGGCCCACAATCCAGTCGATGATGCTCTGCATTGGGCCTATCTTGCCCTACTCAACCTCGAGCGTCCAAGTATGCACCGGCGCGTTAGCCTGGGAATTTTTCATGTACTGGCGTAAAACGCGGGCGAGCCCGTCGGCGCGCTCCGTGGTCAGGGCCTTCGACCCGCCGGCCACGCGCTCGAGCGCGGCGAGCTGCCACGTCGCACCGTTTTGCCGCGCCCGCACGCGCCCCTCGATCACGCCGAGGTACTCGTCAGCGCAGGCCTCGTCCACGTCCAGCGTGCGCAGCCCTTCGTGCGCGAGCTCGAGCAAATGCTTATCGACGAGCTCCGCCACCGCCACCGTACCCAGCGTCGGCCACTCCACCTCGGCGTTAATGCCGTCGCGGGCCCCGGCGAGGAAGTTCTCGTTGGCCGCCTCAAAGCTCAGGCGCGACCACACAGGGCGGGTCTGGTCACCGAGTGCCTTGACCAGCCCGTAGTAGAACGCCGCGTCCGCCACGATGTCTTTCACTGTGGGGCCCGCGGGAAGCAGGCGGTTTTCCACGCGGATGTGGCTGAGCTCGCCAGCCGGGTCGTAGATCGCGCGGTTCCAGCGCCAGATGGTGCCGTTGTGCAGGTTGAGGTAGTGCAGGCCGGGGTTGTCGCCGTTCATGAACGGCGCGCCGGCTGCCATGCGGCCCTCGGGCAGTAGGGGAGAGAAGTAGCGCACGTTCTCCTCGAACAGGTCGAACACGCTGGTGATCCACCGTTCGCCGAACCACACGCGCGGGCGCACGCCCTGGTTGATCAGCTCCTTGGTGCGGGTGTCGATGGCCTGTTTGAACACGGGGATGCGCGACTCGTGCCACACCTTGTGCCCCATGAACAGCGGCGAGTTGGCGGACAACGCTACCTGCACGCCCGCGATCGCCTGGGAGGCGTTCCACGCGTCCGCGAACCGGTTGGGCGCCACCTGCAGGTGCAGCTGCATGGAGGTGCAGGTGGATTCCGGCGCGATGGTTTCGAAGTAGTGGGTGTACTTCTCGTCTCGGCGCAGGTCGATCTTCACCAGCTCGCCGCGCGATTCCAGGATGGAGTTGTTCAGCCCGGCGTAGCGGTTTTCCTGGGTCATCCATTCGTCGCTGTCCAGAAACTGCGAGGTCATTGTCGGCAGCGTGCCGATCATCGCCAGGTGCGAGCCCGCTTTTTCCGCGGCGTCGCGCACAGTGGCAAGGCGCCTCTCCACGCCCTCCGCCAGCCGCGCCAACCCGTCACCCTCAATTCCCAGCGGCGGGTGGTTCATCTCCACGTTGTAGGCGCCGATCTCGGACTGGTACTCGCTGCCAAGTATCTCCAGCACGGCCTGGTTGTGGGGGTGCGGCTGCATGTCGCCGTCGACCAAGTTGAGCTCGAGCTCGAGCCCGATCGTGCCGTGGTCCACGAAGTCCGCGTCCTGGAGATGGCGGTCGAAGCGCTCCAGCTCGTCTTCAAGCCGGCGCCGGTAGGTGGTGCGCTGGCGCGGAGTGTAGGACTCCGAAGAAACGGCGTCGCCCATTAGCGGTGCTCCCGGTACCAGGCAATCAGGCCGTCGGTGGAGGAATCGCCCGTGTCCGGCGTCTCCTCGCCCGCGACGGCGGCGGCCAGGTCGTTCGCCTGCGCCTTGCCCAGCTCCACGCCCCACTGGTCGAAGGCGTTAATGCCCCAGATCGCGGCCTCTACGAACACGATGTGTTCGTACAGCGCAATCAGCGCGCCCAGGCTGAACGGGGAGAGCTCCTCCGCCAGGATGGTGGTGGTGGGGCGGTTGCCCGGCATCACCTTCTGCGGGGCCAGTGCGTGCGGCACGCCCTCGGCCTCAATCTCCTGCTGGGTCTTGCCAAACGCCATGACCTTCGTCTGCGCGAAGAAGTTGCCCATGAGCAGGTCGTGCATGGAGCCCTCGCCGGTGGCGGTGGGCAGGTCCGCCCGGGGCTTTGCAAAGCCGATGAAGTCCGCCGGCACGAGCGTGGTGCCCTGGTGGATCAGCTGGAAAAACGCGTGCTGGCCGTTGGTGCCCGGCTCGCCGAAGTAGATTTCGCCGGTGTCGTGGTCGACGCTTGCGCCGTCGATACGCGTGTGCTTGCCGTTGGACTCCATGGTCAGCTGCTGCAGGTACGCGGGGAAGCGGGCGAGGTCCTGCGAGTACGGCAGCACCGCGTGCGTCTGCGCCTTGTGGAAATTGCGGTACCAAATGTTCAAAAGCCCCATCAGCACCGGCACATTCTCCTCGAATGCAGTGGTGCGGAAATGCTGGTCCATGGCGTGGAAGCCTTCGAGCATGCGCATGAAATCTTCCGGGCCGATCACGGCCATGAGGGACAGCCCGATCGCGGAATCCATGGAGTAGCGCCCGCCTACCCAGTCCCAGAACGGGAACATGTTGGCAGTGTCGATGCCAAACTCCGCCACCTTCTCCGCGTTGGTGGACACGGCCACGAAGTGCTTCGCAATCGCGGATTCGTCGCCGTCGAACTGCTCGAGCAGCCAGCGCTTCGCGGCGTGCGCGTTGGCCAGCGTCTCCTGGGTAGTGAACGTCTTGGAGGCGACGATGAACAGGGTTTCTTCCGCATCCACCTCAGCCAGCACGCGCGTCATGTCCGCCGGGTCCACGTTGGAGACGAACTCTGCGGTAATTCCTGCGGTGGCGTAGGTGCGCAGCGCCTGCGCGGCCATGGCCGGGCCCAGATCCGAGCCGCCGATGCCGATGTTGACCACCTTGGAAATCGTTTTGCCGGTGTGGCCCACCCACTCGCCGCTGCGCAGCTTGGCGGCAAACTCGCGCATCTGCTTCAGCACGGCATGCACGTCCGCGGTGACGTCCTGGCCGTCCACGGTCAGCTCGGTGTCCTCGGGGGCTCGTAGGGCGGTGTGCAGCACCGCGCGGTCCTCGGTGGCGTTGATGCGCTCGCCGCTAAACATCGCCTCGATGCGGCCTTTCAGGTCCGCTTCTTCCGCGAGCGTGAGCAATTTCTTTGCGACGTCTCCGTCCACCAAGTTCTTAGAAAGATCCACCCGCAGCCCGGCCGCGTCGAACGTGTAGCGCTGCGCACGTTCATCGTCCGCCCGGAACAAATCCCGCAGGGTGGTGCGGGACTTTTCAGCGTGGAGTTTTTCCAGCTTGCCCCAGCTTTCGGTGGACGTGATGTCGTGCATGTCAGCCTCCCAGGTGGCAGTCCAGGTCGCGGTTGGGTTGTCCTTGTTCAAAGGTAGCCAAAACTCGCAAGGAACGTCCGTGTGACGGGAATGCATGGATAATGGCTGCCATGAGCATTGTGAAAATCAACGCGATTACCGTCCCCGAGGGCGCCGGCGAGGAGCTGGAGCGCCGGTTCGCCGCCCGCAAGCGCTCCATCGACGGCCACCCCGGCTTCGAGGGCTTCCAGTTGCTGCGCCCGGTCAAAGGCGAGGACCGCTACTTCGTGGTCACCCGCTGGGCGGACGAGGAGTCCTACAACGCGTGGTGGGAAGGTGCCGGCCGCGCCGGGCATGGAGAAGACGCGGGGGAGAAACCCCGCAAGCCGGTGTCGCAGTCCGCGGACTTGCTGGAGTTCGAGGTCGTGCTCGACTCCACCGACGGCGAAAGCGCCGCCGACGAGGCGTAACGGGGCCTTACCCCAGCTTGCCCCGGCCCAGGCGCAGCAGGATCTGCGCCAAGCCGGGGCCTTCCTCGCCCAGTTCGTCGCGGAACTGGTTAATGATGGCCACTTCGCGGGTGTGCACCAGGCGGGTGCCACCGGAGCCCATGCGGGTTTTGCCGATGGCGCGGGAGATTTCGCTGCGGCGCTTCACCGCGTCAAGGATCACGCGGTCGAGCTTGTCAATCTCTTTGCGGTACGCCTGAATCTCCGCGTCCGATAATGGGTCGTGTGTGCCGGAAGGCATGCGGATTTCAAGCTCGCTCATGGATGCTCATTATGCCAGTTCAAACACCCGTACGGGTCGTGTCGGAGGCGTTAGTACAGTTACGGCCATGACTGATCTGACCCTGGGATTGAATCCGCAGCAACAGGCCGCCGTCGTCCATGAGGGCAGCCCGCTGCTCATCGTTGCGGGCGCGGGTTCCGGCAAGACCGCGGTGCTCACCCGCCGAATTGCCTATCTGCTGCACAACCGCGGTGTTGCGCCTTGGCAGATCTTGGCCATCACCTTCACCAACAAGGCCGCTGCAGAGATGAAGGAGCGCGTGGGCCAGCTGGTCGGCCCGGAGGCGGAGCGGATGTGGGTGGCCACGTTCCACTCCGTGTGCGTGCGCATCCTGCGCCAGCAGGCCCAGCTGGTGCCGGGGCTAAACACCAACTTCACCATCTACGACTCGGATGATTCGCGCCGACTTTTGGGCATGATTGCCAAGGACTTCAACCTGGATTTGAAGAAGTTCACGCCCCGCACCCTGGCAAACGGGATCTCCAATCTGAAAAACGAGCTGATCGGCCCGGAGGAGGCGCTGGCGAACGCGGAGCGCACACACAACCCGTTCGAGACCACGGTGGCCAAGGTGTACGTGGAGTACCAGCGTCGCCTGCGCCAGTCCAACGCGCTGGACTTCGACGACCTGATCGGCGAGGTCGTGCGCATCTTCAAGGAACACCCGCAGGTTACGGACTACTACCGCCGCCGCTTCCGCCACGTGCTTGTGGACGAGTACCAGGACACCAACCACGCCCAGTACGAGCTCATCCACACTCTTGTCGGCGACGGCCCGGACGCGCCGGAGCTGGCGGTCGTGGGCGATTCGGACCAGTCCATTTACGCGTTCCGCGGCGCGACCATCCGCAACATCGAGGAATTCGAGCGCGACTACCCGAGCGCCACCACGATCATGCTGGAGCAGAATTACCGCTCCACGCAGAACATCCTGGGCGCGGCGAACGCGGTGATCGCGCAGAACGAGGGCCGACGCCCGAAGAAGCTGTGGACGGACCAGGGCTCCGGCGAGAAGATCGTCGGCTACGTCGCGGACAACGAGCACGACGAGGCGCGCTTCATCGCCTCCGAGATTGACACCCTGGCGGACAGGGGAGTGCCGTACTCGGACATTGCGGTGATGTACCGCACCAACAACGCCTCGCGCGCGCTCGAGGACATCTTCATCCGCTCCGGCATCCCGTACAAGGTCGTCGGCGGCACGCGCTTCTACGAGCGCCGCGAGATCCGCGACATCGTCGCCTACCTGAAGGTCCTGGAGAACCCGGACGACACGGTGAGCATGCGCCGCATCGTCAACGTGCCTAAGCGCGGCATCGGCGACAAGGCGCAGGCGATGGTGGCGCTGCACGCGGAGAACAACAACCAAAGCTTTGGGCGGTCGCTTTTCGACGCCACGTTTGGCAACGTCGACATGCTTGCCAAGGCGGCCACAAACTCGATCACGCGATTTGTGGAGATGATCCGCCAGATCCGCGACGACATGCCGGCGATGCGCAACGAGGTCACGGGCATGCCGGACCTGGGCGCGCTAATCACCCGCGTGTTGGACGACACGGGCTACCGCGCCGAACTGGAGGCATCGAACGACCCGCAGGACGGCGCGCGCCTGGATAACCTCAACGAGCTGGTGTCTGTGGCCCGCGAGTTCTCCTCGGAGGCCGCCAACCAGGTGGCGTACATGACAGACGACGAACTCAACGAGGTAATGCAGGAAGGCGAGCCCGCGCCGGGGTCCCTGCAGGCGTTTTTGGAGAAGGTCTCCCTGGTGGCGGACGCGGACCAGCTGCCGGAGCACGAGCAGGGCGTGGTCACGCTGATGACGCTGCACACGGCGAAGGGCCTGGAATTCCCGGTGGTGTTTGTCACCGGCTGGGAGGACGGGCAGTTCCCGCACCTGCGGGCGCTGGGGGATCCGGCGGAACTCGCCGAGGAGCGTCGCCTGGCGTACGTGGGCATCACCCGCGCCAAGGAGCAGCTCTACCTGACGCGTGCGATCCTGCGCGCTTCCTGGGGCTCTCCGGTGACTAACCCTGCCAGCCGCTTCCTCGCAGAGGTCCCGGAGGACCTCATCGACTGGCGCAGGTTGGAACCGGAGCGCTCATTCAGTTCTGACGCGTGGGGCGCACCCACTCGTTCCCGCCCGCCGGCCCGCTCCCGCCGGGGCGGGTCCGGGGCCAAGGTGCACAAGAACCTCAACCTTGCTGTGGGCGACCGGGTCAATCACGCCAAGTACGGGCTCGGCACCGTGATGGCGGTTGAGGGCTCCGGCGTGCGGGAGACGGTGACGATTGATTTCGGCTCCTCGGGCACCGTCCGCCTGATGACGATTGGCGGCGTGCCCATGGAAAAGCTCTAGCCCGTTAGATCTTGATGCCCTGGGCGGCGAACCACGGCACCGGGTCCACCTGGTTCACGCCGTCCGGCTTGATCTCGAAGTGGAGGTGCGGGCCGGTGGACTGGCCTTCGCTGCCGATGGAGGCGATCTTCTGCCCGGCGGTGACGCGCTGGCCCACGGAGACGTCGTAGTGGCGCATGTGGCCGTAGACGGACACCTCGCCGCCGTCGTGCTTGATCACGACCCAGTTGCCGAAGCCGCGTGCCGGGCCCGCGGAGATGACGGTGCCGTCCATGACGGAGTAGATCGGGGTGCCTAAGTCGTTTGCGATGTCGATGCCTTGGTGCACGGTACCCCAGCGCGGGCCGAAGCCTGAAGTGAAGCGGCCGGATGTCGGGGTGACCACGGTGCGGCCGTCGGCGGTGCGGCCGCGCTGCGGCGCCACCCAGTCGCTGCCCTTCGCCGGCGCGAACGCGGCGGCGAGCGGAGCCTCGAGTGCGCGCGGGTCGTAGACGATCTTGTAGTCGCCTGCGGTAATCGTTGCGCCGCTTTCCTTGATGGCGCCAGCGGCCTTCGCTACTGCGCCCAGGGCCTGGCCCGCGTCGGAGACGGTTGCGCCACCCACAGTGACGGTCAGGGCGGTAGCAGGCGCGGGCGCGAGGGTGAGCGCCATTGCTGCTGCGGCCGAGACGGCTGCGATGCTCGAAGTGAGACGTCGGTTCATGTTTGGGGGATACCTTTTCTAACTCTGTAGAGGGCTAGGCGCGGTCTCGGCCACGCACACAGGCAGAGAATCTAACCGGCGAAATGAGCCCTGGCAATGCTGTGACGTGCACGTTTGTTCGAATTTGGGGGATAACTTAGGCGTCCGTCCAGCTCACCCGGCGTGTTGCTGATGTGAAAATTGTTGCGCGTGGTATTAGAGGTTGGGGGTAGGGCGTTTACCCCCGTCAAAGAGGCTGCGCGCGTCAACTGCGCAAAAACGGGACCTCCCGCGCGTCGAAAAGCGCGGAAGGCCCCGTTGAAGAGGGCTGGAAGAGTTAGAGGCTGATGCCTCGGGCTGCCAGCCAGGAAGCCGGGTCGGACGGGGTGGCGCCGTCCGGCCAGATCTCAAAGTGGAGGTGGGAGCCGGTGGAGAAGCCCTCGCTGCCCATGCCGGCGATGAGCTGACCGGGCTGCACAACCTCGCCGACGGCGACGTAGAGGGACTGCATGTGGCCGTAAACGGAGATGGAGCCGTCCTCGTGGCGGATACGGATCCAGTTGCCGAAGCCCTGCGCCGGGCCGGAGTCGATCACGGTGCCGGCAGCAACTGCGCGGATCGGGGTGCCCGGGGTGTTGGCGATGTCGACGCCGTTGTGCATCGAGCCCCAGCGCATGCCGAAGCCCGAGGTGAAGGCACCCTCGGCCGGCTTAGTAAACAGCGGCGCGCGGGCGGCTTCGTCCAGGCGGGCAACCTCGTCGGAGTGCTGGATAGCCTTGTCCAGCTGCTCGGTGAGGTTCTCCACCGGCTTGTACTCGGCGATAGAGAGGATCTGCGGGGTCTCCTCGGCGGAAACCTCGTCCACGCCCGGATCGGTGCTCTGCAGCTCGTCGGCGTCTGCGGCGAGCTTGATGTTCTGTCCCTGCTCGGCGTCCTGGTTACTGGTGAGGGCACCGGCGACCAGGCCGGAGAAACCAGCGGTGGACACAGCGCCAGTGGCTGCTGCGACGACGGCAACGCGCCCCTTGTTGGGGGACTGCTTGCGGTGCTTGCCGCCCTGCTTCTTGGAGTTGAACATGAGCCCTCTTTGAGATCTTCCGTTGGCCATCTCCTCCGCTGTTCACAGCGGAATCGTGACCTTCCTGTTATCTACGAGAGGTTACTGTAACGAATTGGTTTCGTCGGAGCAAGACAGAAGCTGAAATATTTCTTAAATCGAGCTTATTGGGGTGAACGTTACGTCCCCGTCTTTTTGGAGATGCGCGCCACGCCGTTGCGCGGTGAAGGTGCAACGCCGCATTTTGCCAGGTGGCACGGGCACGAGGCGGGGCGTGCGGGTGTCATTGTGGTGGGTGCTGAGTCTGGGGTGGCAGAGTGGGACACGATGAGCACCACACCCAACCAGAGGCCGCGTCAGTCGGATGCGCGCCGTCAGCGTCGCAAAGGCGCAAGCAAGCGCAAGATTACGGGCATCAAACGCCCGGCTGCGAACGACAAGGTTCCTGCCACCGCGAAGGAGCGCGTGCGCCACTACCTGCCGTACGCGATCGTGCCCAATTTGGCGTTGGTGCTCGGGCTTGTCGCGTTGTGCTTCGCGGTGATCCTCATCGCTGGTTGGAGCCTCACGTATTTCCCCGGTGCGGTCGGTGAGGCATGGTTCGCGCTCCACGGCGTGCCGTTGCTTATCGACGGCGTCTCGCTCACCGCAATGCCGCTGCTGCCCGCAGTGGGTGTCGCGGCTGTGGTGGCGGTGCAGGTACGAAAAGCCACCGCGGGCCGCGTCAGTGTGCTTGACCTGCTGACTCTGCTCGGGCTTGCGCTCGGCCTGCCGGTCGTGGTCAGCGCCATCGCGTTGTTCATGGTCTTCGACGCCTCGCATGTGTACCCGGTTGGGACACCGCCTGTCGTCGCGGCGTTCGCTTACCCGCTGATCGTGCATCTGTTGGGCTTCATCATCGGTGTACGGCGCGTGGTGTGGCACGCCCTGGCAAAGCGCAGCGGCATCCCCGCCGAGACTGTCGACGCCGGGGCGAACGCGGCGAACCTCATCCTCCGCCTGCTCGCGGCGGCGGCCGTCGTTTTCCTTATCGTCCTTGCCTTCGGCTACGCCCGCGTCGGTGAGCTGGCCTCGCAGTTCCCGCAACTCGGCGTCGCTGGGGGAACCGCTTTGGCGGTGCTAAGCCTGCTGTACCTGCCTAACGCGGCGGTCGCACAGCTGGCGGTGCTCCTCGGCGGCAGCTTTGAGGCCGCCGGAGCGGGTGTGAGCCTGTTCGCCGCCTCCAACGTCGCGTACCCGCCGCTGCCGCTGTTCGCGGCGATCCCGGCGCAGATGCCGCAGTGGGCTCCGGTGCTGTTGGTTGTGCCGGCGGCGGTGCTGGCGCATGCCTTCGTGGCCAAGCCGATGACGCTCGAGGGCGTCGCGGCGACCGCGACGTGGGCCGCACTCATGGGAGCGCTGCTGGGCATCTTCTCGGCTGGGGGTGCCGGTGCCTACGGGCTCGTCGGAACTGATCCGTTCGCGCTCGCATTGTCGCTGTTTATCTGGGTGGCGCTAACCGGCGCGCTTGTGCGCGGGGTGGCGCTGGTGAGGCAACGCGCATCCGCGCGCAGCGGTAGTTAGACTTAAGCCCGTGAGTGACTCTGCGAAATCGGTGGCCGTCCTCGCGTCGGGCACCGGCACCCTGCTGAAAGCGATCATCGATAACCAAGAGAACCGCTACCGCGTTGACATCGTGGTGGCGGATCAAATTTGTCCAGCGCTGCAACGGGCTAAAAACGCTGGCATCCGCACGGCCGTGGTGCCGATGGAAGCAAACCGCAACACCTGGAACGACAAAATGGTGGCCGCTGTGGCCTCCGTCGAGCCGGACTTGGTGGTTTCCGCGGGGTTCATGCGGCTGCTCGGACCGGCGTTCGTGCAGGAATTCGAGGGGCGAACGATTAACGCCCACCCGTCGCTTTTGCCGTCGTTCCCGGGGGCGCACGCGGTGCGCGATGCGCTGGAGCACGGCGTGAAGGTCACCGGCTGCACGGTGCACTACGTGGACGCCGGCCTGGACAGCGGCGAGATCATCGCCCAGCGCGCCGTTGAGGTGCAGCCGGGGGACACAGAGAGCGAGCTCCACGAACGCATTAAGAAGGTGGAGCGCGAACAGATCGTTCACCTGCTCCGCAACCTCGAAATTGCAAACGGAAAGGCTGTATTTAATGTCTAAGCGGGAAATTAAGCGCGCGCTGATCAGCGTCTACGACAAGACCGGGCTGGAGGAGCTGGCACGGGCGCTCGGCCAGGCGGGCGTGGAGATTGTCTCTACCGGCTCCACCGCCAAGCGCATCGCCGACGCGGGCGTTTCCGTCACCGAGGTCGCGGACGTGACCGGCTTCCCGGAGGTACTCGACGGCCGCGTGAAAACGCTGCACCCGCGTGTGCACTCCGGCATCCTCGCGGACCTGCGCAAGGACAGCCACGTGGATCAGCTACAGGAGCTGGGCATTGAGCCGTTCGACCTCGTTGTGGTCAACCTCTACCCGTTCGAAGAGACCGTTGCTTCCGGCGCCACCTTCGACGAGTGCGTCGAGCAGATCGATATCGGCGGCCCGTCCATGGTCCGCGCCGCGGCCAAGAACCACCCGTCGGTCGCCGTGGTCACCTCGCCTGCCCGTTACGGTGAGGTCGTCGAGGCCGTCAAGGGCGGCGGTTTCGACATCGAGCAGCGCAAGCAGCTCGCACTCGAGGCGTTTACGCACACTGCGCTTTACGACGCCGCGGTCTCCTCCTGGCTGTCCAACCAGCTCGGCGCGGACGCCTCCGGCGCCGGCGAAGGCACCACCGACTTGCGCTACGGCGAGAACCCGCACCAGGCCGCCCGCCTGGAAAACGAGGGCTGGGGCCTTGCCGCAGCCACACAGCACGGCGGCAAGGAGATGAGCTACAACAACTACCAGGATGCCGATGCTGCATGGCGCGCCGCCTGGGACCACGAGCGCGCGTGCGTGGCAATTATCAAGCACGCCAACCCGTGCGGCGTGGCCGTCTCCGATGTCTCCATCGCGGACGCGCACAAGAAGGCCCACGCGTGTGACCCGGTCTCCGCCTACGGTGGCGTGATCGCCTGCAACCGCGAGGTCACCCTGGAGCTGGCGGAGCAGATCAAGCCGATTTTCACCGAGGTGGTCGTCGCACCGTCCTACGCCGCGGACGCGCTCGAGCTGCTGCAGACGAAGAAGAACCTGCGCATCCTCGAGGTCGAGCCGAAGCAGCAGGACGAGGAGCGCAAGCAGATCGCCGGCGGCTGGCTCGTGCAGGAGCGCGACCGCTTCCAGGCCGACGGCGACAGCGCCGCCAACTGGACCCTGGCGGCCGGCGAGGCTGCCGACGAGCAGACCCTCGCGGACCTCGAATTCGCGTGGCGCGCAGTGCGTTGCGTGAAGTCGAACGCGATTCTGATCGCGGCCGAAGGGGCGTCGGTAGGCATTGGCATGGGCCAGGTCAACCGAGTCGACTCCGCAAAGCTCGCCGTGGACCGCGCCAACACCCTCGACGAGGGCCGCAACCGCACCAACGGTGCCGTCGCCGCCTCCGACGCGTTCTTCCCCTTCGCGGACGGGTTCCAGCTGCTGGCTGACTCCGGTGTTAAGGCCGTGGTCCAGCCCGGCGGCTCCATCCGCGACGAGGAAGTCATCGCCGCCGCCGAAGCCGCCGGCGTGACCATGTACCTGACCGGCACCCGCCACTTCGCCCACTAGAAAGATCGTTTCCCGTGCCCTCTAAAGTTGCAGCCCTGGCCCTGACCGCGGGCCTGGCGTTTCCCATGTCATCGGTACCGACGTACACGGCGATCGACCAGATTCCCGTGATTGGCCAGCCGATCGTGCAGGCCTACAACCAGCTGCCCCCGCAGGTGAAAAACGCGATCCGCCTGCCGCTGCCGCTGACCACCCCGAAGCCCGGCAAAGCACAGCATGTCGCACCGGCTGTGGACGTCCAGGCGCAGCTGGACCGGCTTGTGGCGGACGTGGTGGGGCGCCACGGCGGCCGCGCCACCGTGGCGGTTGGCCCCTTCACCGCGGGCGACAACCGGCCGGAGCCGGCGTTTTCGACCATGAAGGTGCCGCTGGCCATCGCAGCGCTGCGCCAGGACCAGGCGTTCTACCCGGACGCTGAAGCCGCTGTGACCCGCTCTGACAATCCCGCCGCGCACCGCATGTTCGGCCAGGTGCCGGCCGCTGGCTACGAGGGCGTGATCCGTGAAGCGGGCGCGCGCACGACCACCCCGGCCGGCTACCAGATGGGCACGATGTGGACCACCAGCGACCAAGCCGAGTTCGCCTCGGGCCTGCGCTGCGTTGCGGGCCACGAGCCAGTGCTGGACATGATGGGCCGCATCGTGGACTACCAGCACTGGGGCCTGGGCCACATCGGCGGCGCCCGCTTCAAGGGCGGCTGGAACCACCACGAGGGCGGCCACCTGGCCCGCCAGTTCGGCCTCATCCCGGGCCCGAACGGCGACATCGCCGTGGCTATCACCGCCCACAGCCCGAAGGGCCACGAGGGCAGCTTCGCCATGCTGAACGAGCTCGCGGACGGGCTCAGCGCCATGCGTGGCGACCTGCCCACGTCGCGCTGTTAGGAGGCTGCCATGACTAACCAAGGCTCGAGCCAATGGAATCCGGACCAGACGTACTCCACGGATCCCGATATCGGACAAACCCAGCAGTTCGGTGCGGTGCCGCAGCAGCAGTACGGCCAGCCCGACGAGTACCCAACCAGCTACCAGCCTGAACAGCCGGAAAAGCGGGGCGGTCCGAGCCCGTGGCTCTACGTGCTCGCGGCGCTGCTGCTCGCCGCAGTTGTCGGTGTGCTGGCGTTCATGGGCGGCTCGGGCGCGTTTAACCGCTCCAGCGAGCCGGTGACCAGCACGGTGGTTGAGACTCGCACGCTGCCGAGGTCGGAGGAGCCCGAACAGCCGAGCAAGGAGCCGGCGGAGCGCACGTACTCGAACTACGCCCCGGACACGGACGTGACCACAGCAGGTTTCGCCGCCAACGTCTACGAGGCGTTCCAGGAGTCCTACGGCCGCACTGGCACGCCAGATATGACGGTGTCGGTCTACAGCCCGGCCACCAAGATCACTTACCGCATGACTTGCTCGGGTGGGGAGACGGTCTACTGCACAGGCGGCAAGAACGCCCGGGTCAAGATTTGGTAGCTCGCTGGCGCTTGGGGCTCGCCGCAGCCGGCGCACTGTCGTTGTCCGCCTGTTCGGGCGGCCAGGAAACCGTGACCGTCACCTCCGTGGTCACCTCTGAGGTCACGGAGGCGCCGGCCTCCGTCCCCGATGCGCAATTGCTTCTCGACGCCACCGTTGCCCACGTCGAATCCATCTACGGCGGCCAGCTGGGCGTCGCCACGGTAAGGAATGAGGAGCCGGTAGCGGCCGGATTCACCGCCCCGAGCCCCGCCTGGTCCACCATCAAGGTGCCAATCGCCATAGCCGCCATGCGCGCTTTTCCCAGACTCGAGGAAGACGCCCGCGCCGCGGTGAGCGCGTCGGACAACGCGGCGGCGCAACGCCTCTACGACGCCGTCGGTGCAGGTCCCGTCGACGGGGTCCTTGACCAGGTCGGACTTGCCACGGGATTGAACACGGAACCGCTCCGGCCCGAGTTTTCCACTTACGGACAAACCCAGCTCAGCGTGGCCGACGAAGCCGTGCTTGCGGGGCAGCTCGCCTGCGTGGAAGGCGCTGGGCCCGTGCTCGCGCTCATGGGGCAGGTCGACCCTTCGCAGTCGTACGGACTGGGAACGATCAGGGCGCTGTTTAAGGGAGGCTGGGGTCCGGACACCGCGGGTGCCTACCAAGTACGGCAGTTCGGGCTCGTCCCGCGCGGAGACGGTGCGCTGGCACCGGTCGCGTTCACGGCGCTGCCCGCGGACGGGACCTACGAGACGGGCCAGGCCATGCTGAGCGCTGCTGCGGAAATACTCGCCAAGGATCTCGCACAACTACCGGCTGCGATTTGCCAGCCCTAGTTCTCTTCGTCCTTGCGGGAAACCAAGTCCACTAGCTCGAGCATGCGCTCGGTGCGGCGTTCCGGCAGATCCGTGTGGAGCACGTCCAGCACGGCGTCGGCGATGGTGACGGCGGGGGCGGGCAGGGCGTCGTCGACAAGCGGGTAGGGCGCGGTGCCTGTGTTGTCGCGCATCTCGATCGCTGCGAGGGTCATGTGGAACGGCAGGTCGATGCGCGGGTCGTCTTCGCCGACGATCTGCCCTGACAGCTTGCGGAAGATGCCCTCCAGCTCCTGGCGCGCCTCGTGGTACTCGGTGAACTCCTCGGACAAAAGCACAGGCAGTTGGTAGAGCCTGCCGATGTTCCAATTCGAGGACAGCAGGATGCGCGACTCTGCGGCCACCAGCGCCCACAGCTTCACCGCCGCCGACTCGTCGGTCTTGGCCAGATCCGACGCGAGCGCCAGCGCGGGCTGGATCGTGCCCATCAGCAGCGTGAGAAAGATGTCGCGCTTGGAGGGGAAGTGGTAGTACAGCGAGGCCTGGCGCATGCCCACCGCGTCCGCGATGTCGTGGGTGGAGGTGGTGGCGAAACCCTTGCGGGTGAACAGCTCGGAGGCTGCGTCGAGGATCTCCTCGCGCGCGGTGGCGCCTCTGCGGCGGGGGCTTTGCTTGCGTGGCCGTCCGACCGGTTTCGCCATGCCTTCCGTCCTTTCGGTGGGGCTCGCTATTTATGGTTGCGCGGGACAACTATAGACGAAAAGCACCCGCTCTCGACCCTCCGGGGAGGGGAGTGCGGGTGCTTGAAAGAGCCGAAGACTCTACGCTGTCATCGTCAACCGGCTAATTAGCGGGTGGTGAACGGCAGAAGAGCCATCTCGCGCGCGTTCTTCACAGCGGTAGCGACCTGGCGCTGCTGCTGCGGGGTCAGACCCGTGACGCGGCGGGAACGGATCTTGTGGCGGTCGGAGATGAACAGACGCAGGGTCTCAACATCCTTGTAGTCGACCGACTCGATGCCCTTCGCCTTCAGCGGGTTCTTCTTCGGGCGGCGGGACTGCTCAATGCGCGGCTTACGCGAATTGTTGCGCTTCATAATGTGAGTCCTCCTTACCACGAAGACTTACGGACGCCAGGCAGCTCACCGCGGTGAGCCATCTCGCGCATACGGACACGGGAAACACCGAACTTGCGGAGGTAGCCACGGGGGCGACCGTCACGCGAGTCACGGTTGCGCACGCGGGCCGGGGAGGCGTCGCGCGGCTGACGGTTGAGCTCGAACTGTGCCTCAAGACGGTCCTCGTCAGAGGTCTCCGGGTTCTTGATGATGGCCTTGAGCTCCTGACGACGCTCCGCGTAGCGGGCGACGATCTCTTTACGCTGCTCGTTCTTAGCGATCTTGGACTTCTTCGCCATGGATTATCGCTCCTCGCGGAATTCGACGTGCTTGCGAACAACCGGGTCGTACTTCTTCAGCGTGATGCGATCCGGGTTGTTGCGCTTGTTCTTGCGGGTCACATAGGTGAAACCGGTGCCCGCAGTGGACTTGAGCTTGATGATCGGGCGGATATCGTTACGTGCCATTAGATCTTCTCACCTCGTGCGCGGATCTTGGCGACGACGGACTCGATGCCGTCGCGGTCGATAATCTTCAGACCCTTGGTGGAGACGTTCAGGGTGATGGTGCGGCCCTCGGAGGGCAGGTAGAACCGGCGCTTCTGCACGTTGGGGTTCCAACGGCGCGAGTGGCGGCGGTGCGAGTGCGAGACGGTCTTGCCGAACGACGGCTTACGTCCCGTGACCTGGCAATGTGCCGACATGGGTTAGCTTCCTTACTCTTCTTGCCGCCCACGACACGATCGCGATGTGAGGTAAAGCGCCAGGTGAGAAGCGGAGTGAGGGTCCGCGACTAGCGCAAGTGCAATCGGTTGACGCAGGCGTATACGTGTACTTCGACAACAGCGAGAGACAACCCTACCGTCTTAGGCCTCTATCTCATAATCGCGTCTGGCTGGCTTTTCTCTAGCCAGTCGCCAACAACGCCGCGGTAGCCGCCGACACCGCCGCAGGGGCAAGTACTGCGCCCCAAAGAATGAAGTGGCTCCAGGGCACCGCGGCCCCTGCCCGCTTCAGCTGATCCGCCCAGAGCAAAGTGGCTAGCGACGCCCAAGGCGTGACCACCGGGCCGACGTTGACGCCGATAAGTAGGGCCATCACCCCGGCAGGGCCGCCTGCCGCGGGCTCGAGCGCGAGAAACGCCGGCAGGTTGTTGATGCCGTTGGCCGCAACCGCGCCCGCCGCGGCGATGGTGCCGGGGTGCGCGCCGTCCAGGTGGCTCACTGCGGCGGCGACGGCATCGACGTGAAGGGCCAACGACGCCGCAGCTGAGAGCGTGGCCGCGAGGAGCAGCGCGTGCCACGGGATCAGCGAGGAGGCACCTGCCTTACGGCCGTTGGTGCCCACCGCGAACCACATCACAACAGCGGCGACCACGCCGGTGAGCCAGTAGGGCACCGGGCTCAGCAGCGCGGCGACGGTCGCTGCAAGCACAACAATCGCGCCCGTCGGCCGAGGGACATCAGGGATGGCGGCGGCCGAGGCAGGAATGCCGCGGCGGTACACGCCGCGGGCGCAATACGCGGCGGCCACTGCGACCGCGATCGCCGCCGCGGCCGGGGCCGCTGCCGCGCGGATGTAGTCGTGGTTGGAGCTGAATGCGCCGCCGCTGAGCGCCAGGAGGTTAGTCAGGTTCGACACAGGCAGCGGCAGCGACGCGAGGTTGGCAATCCAGACAATCGATAGCGCCACCGCCGGCAGTGGCAGCCGGAAGCGCGACCCCAGCTGCACGGCTAGAGGGGTGAGCATGATGGCCGTGGTGTCGAGGGAGAAGAACACTGTGGAGGCTACCGCCAGCACCAGGATCCCTGCGAACACCGCCTCGCGATTGGCGGTGCCTCGCTCGAGCGCTGTCACGAGCCACTCAAAGAGCTGCACCCGAGCGGCCAGGTTCACCAGGGCTGACATTGATGCGGCAAAGAGCAAGACGGGTAGCAGCCGTGCGGCGTCCGCTTTGGCAGCAGAGGCGTCGAGAAGGGCGAGAACGGCGAAGAGAGCGACAGCCGCGGCAGGCCAGAAGATTGAGGCAAAGCGCACGAAGCTGGAGTTTAGAGTCCGAAAGCCTTGGCAAGGTGTAGCGCGAGTACCGTGCGGTCGCGCGCGTCGAGTTTCCGGAGCAGCGCAGACACGTGGTTTTTCACGGTGCCTTCAGCCAGGAAGAGTGAACTCGCAATTTCCTGGTTGTTCATGCCTTGCGCGACCTTCTCGGCGACGGAACGCTCCGTCGGTGTCAGAATTGTCAGCTGCGGATTGCCTGCGGCGTAGCGGGCAATCCGCGGATCGAGGACGAGACCGCCCTGCGCGGTGGCGACGATAGCGCTGGACAATTCTTCAGGAGAAACATCTTTGAGGATGTAACCGGAGGCGCCAGCGTCGAGCAGTCGCTTGACCAAGCTAGCGTCGTCGAAAGTGGTGAGCACGAGTACAGGGACGTGGGGGCTGCAGGCGCGCACGACCCCGACTCCGTCAGTTCCCGGCATCGCAGCGTCGGTGACCACCACGTCGACGTCGTAGCGCCGGGCGAACTCCAGCGCTTGCGCACCGTCAGTAGTAGTCGCGGCGACCTCGACCCGGTCGTCGGTTTCCAGGATGAGCTGGAGGCCTCGCAGGAGCATCTCGTGGTCGTCGATAAGCAGCGCGCGTGTGGTCATGATTTCTCCTTGAGGTGCAATTCGATGCGAAACCCGCCGTCGATGCCGCCGTGGGGGAGCGTGAGGATTTCGCCTTGGAGGCCCGCGGCGCGTTCGCGAAGCGAGGTGATGCCGAACGCCTCCGACCCAGCCGTTCCCACACCATTGTCGGCCACAGAGAGTATTCGGCCGTCAAGATCGATGCGGGCTTTCGTGGCGTGTGAATGGCGCAGTACGTTTGTCAACGCCTCCTGGCAAAAATGCAGCATGAGCATGCGCTCCTCGGTGGTGTATTTCGCCCGCGTGGTGTGGGTGAACTCAACGTTCAACGACGTTGTTGCGAAAGACGTCGCAAGATGGGACAGCGCGGACTCGATATCCTCATCCGAGTGAGCGGCAGGCTTCATTGCGCGCACGGTTGCGCGCATCTCGTGCAGGGCCTCCGAAACGTTCGCACGAGCTCGCGCGATCTCGTCGTCGCGCTTCTGAGCGTCAGGGATGCGGAGTGCGTAGTCGAGGCTGAGGCCGATGGTGGTGAGGCGGTGCCCGAGGGCGTCGTGAAGCGTTGCCGCGATCCTTTCGCGCTCTTTCGCCATCGCCATGTCCTGCTGATGCGCCTCGTGCCAGCGTTGCCGAGAGACCGTGGAAGCGAGATTAAGGCCAACTGCGGCTGCGGCAGCACCGGCGAGCGTTTCGAAAGCGGTTTTGCCGGCTGGTGCGTGGATTGCGACCTGTGCGGCGAAAGCGGCCACCACAATCGCGCCCGCGTACAGGTACGCTACCCGTTTGCCCAGGCTCATATGCACTGCAACGACAGCGCACCACAGAACGAGGATGCTAATCGGGTTGTTCGCGGTGCCGAAGATGGCGAACGCGCACAAAGAAAAGCAGACCGCGGCAACCTTGTGCTCCGTCCTGCGCCACGCCACCCAGGCCGTAATGGTGAGCAAAGCGACCGCCAGAAGCAAGCTTTCTCTCGCGAGCGCCGTGGGTGCGAGGTTGAGGTACAGCAAAGTGGCGAAAACAAGGATGCTGTCCAGCAGGTGCAGGTGGACACGGTTCATGGTGCTGAACCTACCCGCCGACACCCGTGACCCGGGTCATGGATTTTGGTGACCGTACCCACTATTCAACCCCGGGGGCGCTCCATAAAGTCGCTCACCATGAAACCAAGACTTCCTGTCAACGCTTTTGGCCTCGTGCTCCGCGCCGTCATCGCGGCGGCTGTGCTTATGGGGGCGAATCTTGCTCGGCTCCCGCTCGCCCCGTATGTGGACGAAACCCTCTTGTTCTGCCTGACTCCAGTGCTGGTGGTCGCGTTCGTCGTTGTGTGGGTGCGTTACGTTGAGCGATCCCGCATCAATTGGAAAGGGGTGTGGGGGCTTATCGGCGGCACGCTCGTGGTCGCCGTGCCGATGCTCGTGGGCTGGGTAGTGCTCGCGGCGATTCTTGGCCGCGGTCCGGCGGTGCCGGACGCGGCCAACTATCCGGTTGTCGCAATCGTGGTGTGGATCCTCGTGCGGTCCTACCTACTGCAGGGAATCCCCGAAGAGCTGCTCTTCCGCGGCTGGCTTTTCGACGTCACGCGCCACCGCGAAGCGCTGACCGTGGTGTGGACAACCGCCGCTTTCACATTGATTCACTTAACCTCTTCGGGAGGGCAACAAAGTACTCTCGACCATGTCGTGTACTTGGCTATGCCTTTCGGGATGTCCATCCTCGGTGCTGCACTGGTCTACTGCTTTGGCAGTTTCTGGTGGGCCGCAGGCTCGCATGGTGGAATGCACCTCATGCTTGCGGTGCTGAGCTTGATCTATCCGGTTGAGCTGGGAAATCTTGCATGGCTCGTGCTCGGCCTGGCGCAGGCGTTGGCCGGCGCGCTGCTGCTGTGGTGGCGAAATGTGAAACTGCGCGATTCGGAAAAACTCGCCTAGGCAAGTATAATCCTGCAGGTTGTTCGGCAATCGCCGGATGAAGAGACCATTTCGCACCCAACTCGGGCACGATCCGCGGGATTCCGCGGAACCGACCCGTAGTTCAATCCTGAGGGAGACGAATCACATGAGGAAAGACATTCACCCGGATTACCACCCGGTGATTTTCCAGGACGCAAACACGGGCCACAAGTTCCTGACGCGCTCCACCCTGACCTCCGCACGCACTGAGCAGTGGGAAGACGGCAACGAGTACCCGCTCGTGGTCGTGGACGTCACCGCCGAGTCCCACCCGTTCTGGACCGGCGCACAGCGTCTCATGGACACCGCTGGTCGCGTGGAGAAGTTCAACCAGCGTTTCGGCGGCATGGCCCGCCGCAAGAAGAAGGCCAACTAGAGGGGATAAAGGAGACTCGTCATGGCAACACCGAAGTTCAAGAAGTCCCGCGCGAACACGCGCATGCGTCGTTCCCAGTGGAAGGCCGACAACGCCGACCTGCAGACCGTCAAAATCGACGGCCAGGAGGTGCGCATCCCGCGCCGCCTGATCAAGGCCGCTCAGGCTGGTCTGATCGACGTCGAGCAGTTCTAAGCTTTTAAGGGGCATTAAAGCCCCGACCGACTAACCGGGATCCCCAGGTGGGACCCGGTTTTTTCAGCTTGATTCAACTCTGAGGAAAATATAAGTCATAATAATCCTATGAAGATTCTCGTAGCAGACGACGAGCAGGCCGTCCGCGAGTCGCTCCGACGCTCCCTCCGCTTCAACGGATACGACGTTGTTCTCGCTGAAGATGGCGAAGATGCGCTCGACCAGATCCGTATTGAGCAGCCCGACCTGACAATCCTCGATCTCATGATGCCCAAGCTCGATGGTCTGGGGGTCTGCCGCACACTGCGTTCCTCCGGGTACGATGGCCCGATCCTCATGCTCACTGCCCGTGACGGCGTTGCTGACCGCGTGGCTGGCCTCGACGCTGGTGCCGACGATTACCTGCCCAAACCCTTCGCTCTGGAGGAGCTGCTGGCGCGCGTGGGTTCGCTGCTGCGCCGCACCCGTTCCGAGGCACGCAAGGCGGCGGAAAAGGACCAGACCCGCCTCCAGTTCGAGGACCTGGTCATGGACACCTCCACCCGCGACGTCACCCGTGGCGGGCGTGCGATCTCGCTGACCCGCACCGAGTTCGCGCTGCTGCACCTGTTGCTGCAGAACCCGCGCCACGTGTTGGCGCGCCAGACCATTCTGGAGGAGGTCTGGGGCTACGACTTCCCCACGTCCGGCAACGCGCTGGAGGTCTACATCGGCTACCTGCGCCGCAAGACTGAGGCGGGCGGCGAGTCGCGTCTGATCCACACCGTCCGCGGCGTCGGCTACGTCCTGCGGGAGACCGCTCCGTGATCTTGCGGCGCTTCACAGGTGAAGACGCGCGGCAGGGAACGGCCGCGCCCGGCCGTTCCCTGCGCAACAGCTTGGCCGTACTCGCCAGCGGCATCGTCGCCGTGGTCATTTTGTTGACTGCGCTGTTCACCTACCGGTTGTCGGAAACGACGCGCTTGACCGTCATGGACGATGACCTGCGCTCGCGCACCTACGGTGTCGCGCTGCAGCTGAAGGACCTGGAGGCGGACGACCGGGAGGGATTCGAGAACGCCCTCGCCGAGTTCCGTCGTGCTACCCCGTGGGTGAAGGTTTCGGCCGCGCCAGCGGGGGCCAACGCGTTTTACGGCGATCCAGTGCCGGTGGCGGGGCCGTACGCGGCGACGTCGTCAGGCGATTTGCTCTCTCAACACACCGTCGCTGATGAGCGGGTGGTGGTGCGCCGCAGCGACTCCGGTGTGACTGTGGCTATGTCGCAGCAGCTTGACGTGTTCAACATTGTCTCCGGCAGTTGGGGTGCGGCCGCGCTCGTCATCGCTGGCACCGGCGGCCTGCTCGCCTGGTTCGCGGGCGCTGTGATCTCCGCCGTCGGCTTGCGGCCTGTGCGCAGACTGCACAGGGCTATCGACGCCACTAACGAATCCGACCAGCTGACCGAACTGCCGGTCGACGGCGACGACGAGTTCGCCGACATCACCACCTCCGTGAACAAGATGATCTCCACGCTGGAGGATTCCAAGACGCGCCAGGCGCAGTTGGTGGCGGACGCCGGCCACGAGCTGAAAACGCCGCTGACCTCGATGCGCACCAACATTGAGCTGCTGATGATGCTGTACAACTCCGGGCAGCAGGACCAGATCTCCGAACAGGACCGCAAGGACCTGGAGCGCGACGTGATGGCGCAGATGGAGGAAATGTCCATCCTCATCGGCGACCTGGTGGACCTGACGCGAGACGAAGCGCAGCAGGGCACCGAGCCGGAGGATTTCCGCCTCGACGAGGTGCTGGAGGAAGCGCTCGACCGCGTGCGGCGCCGCCGCCCGGATCTGGCGTTCCAGTTCGAGGCTGACCCGTGGGTGGTCACCGGCGACCGGTTCGCGATGGGCCGCGCACCGATCAACCTCATCGACAACGCCGCGAAGTGGTCGCCGCAGGGCGGCACGGTGCGCGTGTCGCTGAAGGCGGCGAAGCGCAACGCGGTGCTGATTGTGGACGACTCGGGCCCCGGCATCCCCGAAGACCAGCGCGAGAAGGTTTTCGAGCGCTTCTACCGCGCGCCGGAGTCCCGCTCCATGCCGGGATCCGGTTTGGGCCTGGCCATCGTGAAGCAGGTCTTCGATCGCCACAACGCGACCATCGTTGCGGAGGAGTCTGACGACGGCGGCGCGCGCTTCCGTGTGGTGTTCCCGGGCCGCCCGCCGGAGTCTGAAGGCGAGAAGGTTGAGGCAGCAGCCGCAGAGACCAAGGCGCGCGTGATTCCGCGCAAGAGCTACAGCTAGACGCGCAGGCCAATGCGCACAGCAATCGTTCAGGAACTGTTACGAAATGCGGTGCATGCCCTCAAGTCCTGCCACAGGACGGCGGGGCATAATATCCCGTCATGAGTGAAACGAATTTCCCGGGCGACACCTCGAGTTTCCCGGCAAACAACGGCGTCTACCAGGTGCAACCCCAGCCGCAGGAGCGCAACCGCCGCAACAACGCTGGCAAGGGCATCGGTGCGGCATTCGCCGTCGCGCTGGCAACCGCTCTCGTTGCTGGCGGCGGGGCGGGCTACCTTGCCGGCTCGTCGCAGGCGGACAAGGGGACGCAAAGCGCGCTGGAACGCGCCTCCGAGAGCTCCTCGGATGATTCTCAAGGCACGTCGGACGGCGCATCGTCGCAAGGCGAACTGCGCAACCCGACCGTCGCGGACCCGGCCGAAGCTCCCGAGGGTTCCGTGGAGCAGGTGGCGGCTGCGGTGCTGCCGGCGGTGGTCTCCATCGAGGTGGCCACCCCTCGCGGCAGTGCGGAAGGCTCCGGCTCCATCATCTCCGCGGACGGCTACGTGCTGACCAACCACCACGTCATCGCAGGCGCCGACACGCCGGGCTCGAAGGTGCAGGTCACGCTTAACGACGGCTCACGCCACAGCGCACAATTCGTCGCCTCCGACGTCAACACCGATGTCGGCGTGCTGAAGATCGACGACGTCCACGACCTGCCAGTGATGCAGTTCGGCAACTCCGACGAGCTGCGCGTGGGCCAGGAGGTCGTCGCTGTGGGCTCGCCGCTGGGCTTGTCCGCCACGGTGACCAGCGGCATCGTCTCCGCGCTCAACCGCCCAGTGCGCGCCTCCCAGGGCGGCGGTGAAAGTTCGCTGATGGACGGCATCCAAACCGACGCGGCGATCAACCCGGGCAACTCCGGCGGCCCGCTGGTGGACCGGAATGGCAAGCTCATCGGCATGAATTCCGCGATCGCTTCGCTGTCCTCGGGTGGCATGAGCCAGGGCGGCCAGGGCGGCTCCATCGGCCTCGGCTTCGCCATCCCGTCGAACTTTGCCAAGCGTGTGGCGGACCAGCTCATTGAAACAGGCGAGGCCACCCAGCCGATGCTCGGCGTGCGTGTGAGCGTCATGCAGAGCCTCAGCGGCGGCGCCGTGGTGGCGGGGGTGGAGCCCGGCAGCCCCGGCGAGAAGGCCGGCCTGAAGCCGGGGGACGTGATCACCCGCCTCAACGACCGGCCCATCGACTCTGCTGACGCGCTGATCGCCGCGACGCGCTCCAAGGCGTTCGGGGAGACGGTGACGCTGCAGGTGCAGCGGGAGGGGGAGTCTGAGTCGGTTCCGGTAGAGGTGACCCTAAGTTCCGAGTAACTTCATATCTGACCTATCCGCCCCGTCTTGTTCTTGAGGGAGTCTGACCACGATGCCGGAATTGTTTGACGCGCTCGACATCACCGAGCCGGACGATGCGACGCTGCGCGCCTCCGAGCTGGAGAGCGACTCCCCGACGTCGCCGTGCGCGATCGTCGTGCTGGTGGGCGACCGCCGCTACGACGCGCCGGGCGACAACACCGACGAGATGGTGGTGGAGCTTCTGCGCGAGGTCGGCTACCAGGTCGACGGCGTGGTGCGCGTGAAGTCCAAGAAGTCCGAGATCCGCAAGGCCATTGAGACCGGTGTGGTCGGCGGCGTGGATCTCGTGCTCACCCTCGGCGGCACGGGTGTCGGCCCGCGCGACAAGACGCCGGAGGCCACCCGCGCGGTCATCGACAAGGTGGTCCCAGGCGTCAGCCAGGCGATCCGCTCGTCCGGCCAGGCGTGCGGTGCCGTGGACGCGTGCACCTCGCGCGGCATCTGCGGCGTCTCCGGCTCCACCGTCGTGGTCAACCTCGCGTCTTCGCGCCAGGCGATTCGCGACGGCGTATCGACGGCAGCTCCGCTCGTGCGCCACCTCATCGACGAGCTGAACCAGCACTCGGTCTAAACCTGCGCAGTTCGAGGCAACACACTGATGGAACGCAAGCGCAGGCGCGCTGTACGCAAGGCGGACGTGGACTACGACCGCTCCGCGGACGCCGCGCCGAATACGCGGGCAAACGAAAACCCGGCCCTCGATGCTGAGCGCGAGGTGCTGCTCGGCGACGAAGAGCCGGGTTTGACTGGCCGCGATTTCTATGAGGCGGAGCGGCCGCCGCACTATGGGGGCTAGCAGGAGCCAGCCCCGCTCAAGGACGAACTAGTTCAGCGGCTTCTGCACGTTGTTCGGGTTCTGGCCAGCGAGCAGGTCGCGGATTTCCGTGAGCAGCTCGGTGTCGGTCGGCTCCGGCTCGTCCGGGTCGATGCCCTTGCGGCGCTTCTGAGCATCGTCCAGCTTGTTCATCGGAGCAACGAGCAGGAAGTAGATCACTGCGGCGATGAGCAGGAAGTTGATGATGGCGGTGAGGACGGCGCCGAAGTCGACGAAGGTCGCCTCGTTGCCCTCGCGGACGAAGAAGCCCAGGCCGGAGTAGTCCACGCCACCCAGGGCAGCGAGGAGCGGGTTGATGATCGCGTCAGAGAACGCGGTGACAACTGCGGTGAATGCCGCACCAATGACAACGCCGACGGCAAGCTCGATGACGTTGCCGCGCATGATGAAATCTTTAAATCCTTGAAGCATGGTTCGGGATATTAAACGCACGGTCACGGTTGCTCAACACGAGAGTCAGCGGTTCCGACAGCGACGCCGCCGCCACGGCTGCAGCCTCACTCTGCCTGAGCAGCACCAACACCGCGTCGCCTTCCCCAGATGTGACGACAATCCCACTTTCAGCAACCACACGGGGCCCTTGGCTCACAACGTCCACTTCCGTCCCGTGGTGGAGCATGGGCAAGATGTCCGGCTCCGCCAGGGGGACCGGCACCATGGAGAACTCCTCGCCGTCCGGTTTGTCCTGGGTGAGCAGCCCCGCCAGGTCCGGCCCGACCAGCCGCGTGGCCGTGACCACCTCGCCGCGGGAGGCGGCAGCAGCGAGCAGTTGCCCCTCGGCCAGCGCCGCATCATCCAGCGCGTTGTCGGGCACCGACTCCGCCGGCAGCCGACGCAGCTCCAGGTCGTCCGAGGTAAGCACTGTGCCGGGGGCGACGTCGCGGGCGAAGGTCAGGGCGGGCGGGTCGGACCGTGAGGCGTCGATAAGCACATGCAACACAGCGGCGACGACGAGGAAGACGGCGACCACCCTGCGGATGATCACAGAGCGGCGGTAGCCGGGGGAGCGGAGGGTATTCAGGTGCGCGGAGAGGTTCATAGGGATACGACGGTGAAAACCGCGCCCCGGTTCCCTAGATGCGGAAGAAACCTTTCGGCGTGATCACCGCGTTCACCGCCTGGTCGTGCGCGTCGTGGGGCACCGCGTCCACGACCTCCCAGTCGTAGACCACCGCCGCGACGGGGACATCCAGGCCGGCAAGCGCCCGGTCGTAGTAGCCGGCACCCTTGCCAAGGCGCATGCCTTGCCTATCGACGGCTAACGCCGGGGCCACCACCAGCCCGCAGGAGCGCAACACGTCCGAGGTGAAGCGTGGGCCTTTCGGCTCAGTGATGCCCAGCGCGCCGGCCGCATCCTTGGCCCCGTGCTGCGCCCAAGCCAGCACCCCGTCCGGCAAGGAAATCGGCAGAAACAGCGTGCGGGCCGCGGCGGCGAGCTGCGCGGCGAACTCCGGAGGGCCAGGCTCGGAGGCGAGCGGGTTGTAGGCGGCGATGTTGGTGCCACGCGCGCCGAAGTCATCGGCGCACGCCAAGGTTGCCGCCACAATCGCCTGGTCGAGTTCGCGCTTCCGCTCGGTGCCGCGCAGCTCGCGCCGCGTGGCGAGGTGCGCGGCGCGCATCGTGGCCTTCGGGGGAGGGGTGGTTGTGTTCGTGTGCATACTCCTCGCTTCTTCCGGGTCGCAGCCCGGTTGTGAGGGTTGGGGGCTGTAGGCTTTGCGTTTATGCAGAATTCTACTGACCGACCCGTTGATGCTGCGCGCGCTTCGGTGAAGACTGTTGTGGTGCCGGCTGCGGGTATGGGGACGCGTTTTTTGCCGGCGACGAAGACGGTGCCGAAGGAGCTTTTGCCGGTGGTGGATACCCCGGGCATTGAGCTGATTGCTGAGGAGGCTGCTGCGTGCGGTGCGCAGCGGCTGGCTGTGGTGGTCGCTCCGAATAAGGAAGAGATCATGCGGCATTTCGGCGAGTTTTCGGACTTGCAGGAGCTGATGGTCGCCCGCGGCAAACAGACCCAGGCGGACAAGGTCGCACGCGCCAACGGTCTGATTGAGGCTGTGGCGGTGACCCAGGATGAGCCGCTCGGGCTTGGCCATGCTGTCGGTTGCGCTGAGGAGGCGTTGGACGACGACGAGGATGCGGTTGCTGTGATGCTGCCGGATGATTTGGTGTTGCCGGCGGGTGTGATGGACAAGATGGTCGCTGTCCGCAACGAACTGGGTGGTTCGGTGTTGTGCGCGTTTAACGTCTCGCGTGAGGAGGTGTTCAACTACGGCGTGTTCGACGTCGAGGATGCCGAGGCTGAGATTGACGGCGTTGAGGTGCTCAAGGTGCGCGGCATGGTGGAAAAGCCTGCTGTGGAGGATGCGCCGTCGACGTTGGTGGCTACCGGCCGCTACTTGTTGGATCGCGGGATTTTTGATGCGCTGCGGCGTATTGAGCCGGGTAAGGGCGGGGAGTTGCAGCTGACGGATGCGATTGAGTTGATGATTTCTGAGGGGCATCCGGTGCATGTGGTGGTGCATGAGGGCAAGCGCCATGACCTTGGCAACCCTGGCGGGTATATCCCGGCGAATGTGGACTTCGGTCTGCGGGATGAGAAGTACGGCCCGGCGCTGTACACCGCGGTGAAGAAGATCATCGCCGACTTCGAGGCAGAACACCCCGAGGTTGTAGCAAAGGCGCAGGACAACGCGTAGACGAAAGGGGCACGGGCCATGCGCAGCGTAGAGGACCAGCTTGCGGCTGTAGTAGACGCAGCTGCCGCCCCCGAGCCGATCCGGGTGGCGCTGACGGACGCGCTCGGCCTGATGTGCGCCGAAGAGGTCACCTCCACCACGCAGGTCCCCGGCTTCCCCCAGGCGGCGGTGGACGGTTTCGCAGTGCGCGCGGTAGACGTGGGCGGCACCGCCGGGCTGCGCAGGCCCGAGCGCCGCGACCGCGACCAGGACGAAGACGGCGAGGAAGCTCCCGCCGCACCGCAGCCGAACCGCGAGCGCGCCCTTCCTGTCGTGGGCGAGGTGCCCGCCGGCTCCCAGAAGCCGCTGCGCCTGCAGCCGCGCCAGGCGGTCCGCGTCGCCACCGGCGCCCCGCTGCCCACGCTCGCGGACGCGGTGCTGCCGCTGGAGTGGACGGATCGCGGCCGCAAACGCGTCACCCCGCAGCGCCCGGTGCGCACCGGCGATTTCGTGCGCCGGCCCGGCGACGACATCCAGCCCGGTGACATCGCCGTGCGCCAGGGTGCCGTGCTCGGCCCCGCCCAGATCGGCCTCGCCGCCGCAGCAGGCCGCGACAAACTCCTGGTGTACCCGCGCCCGCGCGTGACCGTGATGAGCTACGGCCTGGAGCTGGTGGACCTGGACCGCCGCCCGGGCCTGGGGCAGGTCTTCGACATCGCCTCCTACGTCGTGGCCGCGGCCGCGAAGGAGGCGGGCGCGGACGTGCACCGCGCCGGCATCATCAACGCCGAGCCGCGCCGCATGCGCGAGATCGTGGCCGGCCACATCGCCAAAAGCGAGTTCGTCGTCATTACGGGTGCTGTCGGCGGCTCCGGTGCGGCTCCCCTCCAGGAGATCCTGCGCGAGCTCGGCCAGATCGACACCACGCGCGTGGCCATGCACCCCGGTTCCGTGCAGGGCTTCGGCCTGATGGGCGAGGAGCGCGTCCCGGCGTTCCTCCTGCCGTCCAACCCGGTGAGCGCACTGGTGATCGCGGAGACGTTCATCCGCCCCGCCATCCGCAGCTCCCTGGGCAAAACCGCGGTGACGCGCCGCACCGTCAAGGCCCGCTCCCTGCGCGAGCTCAGCTCCATTCCTGGCCGCCGCGGCTACATCCGCGCCCGCCTCATGCGCGACGCGGACACCGGCGACTACCTGGTCGAGCCGCTGTCCGCCCTGGAAGCCGGGCCCGCCCACCTGCTGGCCGGCTTCGCGGAGGCCAACGCCATGATCCACCTGCCGGAAGACGCCGTTGACGTGCGCCCCGGCGACATCGTGGACGTCGAGTTCCTCCGCCAGCGCAGCTAGGCACAGCCATGTTCGCGATGTTCCGCCAGCCCACCCCGGGCTGGCCAGAGTCCACCCCCGAAGCCACACTTCCCGACGGCGCCTCCGTCCGCCTGCGCCCCCTCACTTCGCGCGATGGGGAGGACTGGTCGGGCACGAGAAACGTTGACAAGCAATGGCTCCAGCCAGTCGAACCCACGGTGGAGGGCACCTGGGAGGACGCGCACACGCACGCGGCGTGGCGCAACACCTGGCTAAACCTGAAGCGGCTGGCCAACCAGGGCACCGTGGTGCCGCTGGTCATCGAGGTCGACGGCGACTTCGCCGGGCAGGTCACCCTGGGCAACATCCAGCACGGCATCGTCTCCGAATGCTGGGTGGGCTATTGGGTGCACTCGCCGTTCATGGGCCGCGGGGTGGCCACCGCCGCGTGCGCGCAGGGCGTGGATCACGCGTTTTCCCGCGTCGGGCTGCACCGCGTGACCGCCACCTACCTGCCGCACAACCCCGCCTCGGGACAGGTGCTCAAGCTCAACGGCTTCCGCGAGGAGGGCTACCTGCGGCGCAATCTGCACATCGACGGGCAGTGGCGCGACCACCATTTTGTGGCCTTGAACGCCGACGATTTCCCCACCACAGCCGTGCAGCGCCTGCGCGAAGCCGGCCGGGTGCGATAGAGGGCGAAAAACAGCTGCGGCCCACCGGCGCGCCGACCCGTTCGCCTGCGCATGTGCCGATACCGTGGACTCCTGACTTTAAGGGTGCAACTGACGCGGAAAGGTGGCATCGCCCATGGGCAGCCCGAGCTTAATGATCATCTTGATCCTGGTGGTGTGGATCATCGTCCTCGCGCCGTTGATGATCGGCAACAACAAGCCGATCCGCCGCTCCGGCGACGGCTACGACGAAACGCGCGTGCTGCACGAGGGCGGCACCGCGCCGATGGCTGAGCGCCGCCGCCCGAAGCTCACCGCCGCCGACATCCACCGCCACAACGAGGACACCGATTACGAGGTCGTCGAGGCGACGGAAGCCGAGGAGCAAGTGCTTATCGACGACGCTCCCGCCCTGCGCACCATCTTCCGCCGCCCCGGCGCCGACGAGAATGCCGCCGCGGCGGACCACATCGACGGCGAAGTGATCGAGCACGTCGACGACGAGGCTGAGTCCGCTGAGTCCGAGGGCGGCTCCACCAAGATCACCGCCAGCGAGTCCGCTGGCTCCACCTCTGTGAAGGTCCTCGCCGCGGAGGACGCTGCAGAGGACACCGACGCAGAGGACGACCCAGAGAACGCCGACGCCGACGCAGAGAACGCCGATGCCGATGCCGACGAGGCTGAAGCCGACCGCTACGAGCTGGACGAGTCCTACACTGCACCCGAGGACTTTGGCTACGCGGGGGAGACCGGAGGCGTCGAGAAGCAGAGCGCGCCGGAAGACATCAACGACGAGGACGACGAGGACGACACCGCGGAGGCTGCCGAAGCGGGCGACGAGGACCTCGCTTTCGCCGCTGCGCGCCGCGGCCGCGGCGGATTCGACCCGGAGCGCGAGAAGAAGAACACCGCCACCCGCTTCCAGCGCCGCCAGCGCACCTTGCTGGCGCTGATTGCCGCGTGCGTGGTCACCTTCGTTATCGCGTTTGTCGCAGGAGGCTGGACCTGGGTGCTGCCCGCTGTGGCAGTGGGGCTGACCGCGTGGTTCATGATCGCGCTGCGCCGCGTGGTGCTGCAGGAGCGCGCGCTGCACGCCCGCCGTCTGCGCCAGCTGCGCCGCGCACGCATGGGCGTGGCCATGAGCAACCACACCGAGCACCCGCGTGACGCTCGACTGCGCGCCGGCTCCGTCGTGCTAGACCTGGACGACGACAGCCCCGACTTCGACACGCTGCCGTCCACCCGCTACGTGCCGGACAACGACCCCGGCTACGACGACTACGACGGCTACGACAACCTCGGCGGCTACGGCACCCGCGCCTCCTAGGCTTTCGGCGAAAACCTCCGCTGCGCTGGCGATTTAACCGGCGCGTGGGGGAGGAGTAACGTAACGAACGTGCCTGAGGGGCTATAGCTCAGTTGGTAGAGCGTCGCGTTCGCAATGCGAAGGTCAGGGGTTCGATTCCCCTTAGCTCCACTGGAAGACGGGACCCGGTCAATTGCGACCGGGTCCCGTTACGTTTTGCGGATCGGCTAAGCTGCCTTCTCGTTGAATAGAGCGTAAAAAGGAGCAGCTGAAGTGGCAGATTCGTTGGGTGCGCAGAAGATCCGTCGTGCGGTGCTGATTGTGGCGCTGCTGAACCTGGCCTACTTCTTCGTGGAGTTCGCCGGTGCGGTGGCCATCGGCTCGGCGTCCCTGTTCGCGGACTCCGCCGACTTCCTCGAGGACACCGCGATTAACCTGCTGGTGTTCTTCGCCGTGGCGTGGCCGGCCGCGCGCCGCCGCACCGCGGGCAGCGTGCTCGCCGCGCTGATTCTCATCCCGGCGGTCGCCGCGGTTGTCACCGTGATCACCAAGATCATGAACCCGGTCGCGCCGTCGCCGGAGGGCCTGACCGGCATCGCTGTCGGTGCCCTGGTGGTCAACGTGATCTGCGCGATCCTGCTGATGCAGCTGCGCGGCGAAGGCTCGTCGCTCGCCACCGGCGCGTGGCTGGCCGCGCGCAACGACGCGCTGGCTAACCTGCTCATCATCGCCGCCGGCTTGCTCACGTTCGTGTGGGAGACCGCGTGGTTCGACATCGTCGTCGGCGCGATCATCGCCGTGATCAACCTCTCCGCCGCCAAGGAGGTCTGGGAGGCCTCCCGCGAGGAGCACGACTCCGTCGAGGACGCCTTCGCGGACATGGACGACGACTAGACGCCGCTTAGACCCACACCCCGGACGCCCCGCGGCGCCACGTGCCCACCAGGTTGGTGTCGATGATGCCGGTGGATTCCATCAGCGCGTACATCGTCACCGGCCCCACAAAGGTGAAGCCGCGCTTCTTCAAATCCTTGGCCAGCTGCTCGGATTCCGCCGAGCGAGTCGGGACCTCCGCCATCGTGCGCGGCACCGGTGTGTTCGCTGGCTGGTAGGACCACACGAACTCGCCCAGGTGCGTGCCCTCCTCCCGCAGCGCCAGCGTTGCCTGGGCGTTTTTCACTGCAGCTTCGAGTTTGCGCCGGTTGCGGATCAAGGCATCGTCCTCAAGCAAATGCTCGATGCTCATGCCCGCGACGGCCTCCGGGGCGAAGCTGTGGAACGCCGCGCGCAGGGCCTTGCGCTTCTGCAGGATCAGCCGCCACGACAGCCCCACCTGGAAGCCCTCGAGGCAGACGCGTTCAAACATGCCCTGCTCGTCGGTGACGGGCATGCCCCATTCGGTGTCGTAGTACTCGCGCAAAAGTGGGTCGGTGGCGGCCCACGGCGGGCGCGCCAGCCCGTCGTCGCCGATGACAGGCCAGCCGGATTCGGGATCGGTTTCTGGTGTGGTGTGAAAATCAGTCATATGTATTGGACTCAGTTCTACCCCGATCGGTTCCACGGGTACGCTAATCGGCATGAATAGGCCCGCCGTCCGCGACTTCGCGCTGCTTGTGCTCCGGCTCGTGCTGGGCGCGGTGTTTGTGGCGCACGGCTACAACCACTGGTTTGAGATGGGCATGGCCGAAACTGGCCGCCAGTTCGCGGCACTCGGGGTGCCGCAGCCGCTGCTTTCCGCCTACCTCACCGGCACCGTCGAGCTCATCGGCGGCGCGTTTCTAGCAGTGGGGCTCTTGACGACGATCACCGCGTCGCTCCTCGCCCTCCTGGTTCTAGCCGCCGGGTACTTCGTGCACCTGGACAACGGCTTTTTCATCGAGGCCGGGGGAGTGGAGTACACGCTCGTGCTCGCCGCCGCGCTGTTTATCATCACTGTCTTCGGCACCGGCCGCGTAAGCCTGGACGGGGTGCTCACGCGTGGTTAGCCACGAGGAGGTCCAGGCGGCGCTGTCCGCGCGCATCGACGGCGAAAAGGCCGAACTCGATGACGCCATCGTCGACGCCCACGTGTCCGGCTGCGAGGAGTGCCGCGCGTTTTTGGACCGGTCGCTGGCGCTGTCCCAGTCGCTGTCGCAGCCGCTTGGCGGTGGTACCGACGACGCGATGGCCCCGCCGCAGGACCTCTCCGCCGCGATCCTGGCGGGCGTGGACAACGAGTGGCGCCGCTTCGCCCGCCGCCGCGAGATCGGCATGGCGGTGGGGCGTTTGATGCTCGGCGCGATGGCCGTGGTCTGGGTGCTGTGGGCCATGCGCCTGATCCTGTCCGGCGGGGAGGAACCGGTGGTGGCGTCCGCGGCGTCCGTGCGTTTCGGCGTGGCGCTCGCGTTGGGCTTTACCGCCTGGCGGCCGCAGCAGATCCCCGGGGTCGTGCTCATCGTGGGCACGATGTTCACCTTCACTGTCGGCTTCGCCGTGCGCGATTTCGTGCTTGGCACGGGCGCGTTCGAGCTCGCCGGGGTACTCATCCCGCTGATGAGCCTGGTGGCCCTGGTGTGGACCTGGGTCGCGGACCGGGGCGGGGCGCTGCGCCGGGCGTGGCAGATGCTCGACGCCCGGCCGTACTAGCGCAGGTGTGGAGCTGGGGTAGCAGTCAAAAGCGATGGCTCTGACATATTCCGCAGGCGCTTCGAGCTGACCTGGGGCGGAGCGCGCCGCCTGACAGATTCCGCCAGAAAGTGTCAGGCGCGGGCCCCGGGGGAACGACGCCGGTGCCGAAAATTGGGCCAGGTTTCCAACCAGCCGGGCTACTTCCAGCTGGGCAGCCACATGATGGACTCGTACCAGGTGTCCGGGATCTTGAACCCGTAGAGGATGGGCGACCAGTAGATGAAGCTGGCCACCACCAGCGCGATGTAGACCACGGCGGCGAGCTGCCCCCAGCGCAGCTCGAAGCCTGCGACCTTGTTCACCCAGGACCACGTCACCGGCCCGCCCTTTTTGGCCAGGTTGCCCAGCGCCAGCGCGAGCAGCACCGCGGTGAACGGCACCAGGGCAGTGGCGTAGAAGAAGTACATCTGGCGGTCGAAGGCGGCCAGCCACGGCAGGAACCCGGCGGCGAATGCGATCACCGGCACGATGACGCGGAAGTCCTTGCGGGTCAGCCACACCCAGCACGCCCAAAGCAACACCGGCACGGTCAGCCACCAGATGGCGGGGGTGCCGAACATGTAGATCATCTCGCGGCACTTGCCGTCGCCGGGCGCGATGGAGCACTCCAGGTCGGTGGCGGAGTAGTAGAGGATCGGGCGTGCCGAGACCAGCCAGGCCCACGGCTTGGAGTCCCACGGGTGGGAGTGGCCGGAGGACGACGTCAGCGAGGCGTGGAAGTCCAGCACCGAGAAGTGGTAGTAGAACCAGCCGGCGACCGGCTCGGGCAGGTTGGCAAGCCAGGGCCAGTCGGAGCCGGCGATGGTGCCGTCGGTAAGCGAGTGGCGGTACACGGAGGTCTCGGAGGCGAACCAGGCGCGCCAGGACCACAGGTACAGCACGGCGGGGATGAGCACGATGGAGGCGAGCGCCGACGGGACGTCGCGAAGCAGGGTGCCCGAAATCGGCTTCTCCACGCCGTAGCGGCGGCGCAGGAACAAGTCCCAGAACGACGACAGCAGGCCGAAGAACATGATGTAGTACAGGCCGGACCACTTCACGGACAGCGTGAGGCCCAGCAGCACGCCGGTGGCGAAGCGCCACCAGCGGAAGCCCATGCGCGGGCCGAACGGGCCTGCGTCCTCGAGCTTGCCGGCCAGCCACGCGTCGTGCCAGCGGTGGTGCACCTCGCGCATGTCGCCGGCCAGGGTCCACGCCGCCATCACCACGAACAGCACCTGGAAGACGTCGAGCATGCCGAATTTGGCGGAGACGAGCAGGACGCCGTCGAACAGCGCGATGATGCCCGCGATGATCGCGATGTTGGTGGACTGGCTGACCCGCCGCGCGAGCAGGAACACGAACACGACCACGGCGGTGCCGAACAGGCCGGTCATCAGACGCCAGCCGAGGGGGGAGTAGCCGAAGAGGATCTCGCCGAGCGCGAGCAGCTGCTTGCCCAGCGGCGGGTGCACGACCAGGCCGTAGCCGGGGTTGGACTCGATGCCGCCGAGCACCGAGTTGAACCAGCTTTCCACCATGTCCCAGGCCTGCGGGACGTAGTGCTTCTCGTCGAAGACGGGGGTGCCGGAGCTGGTCGGCTGCACCAGCCCGATAAAGCGGGTCAGCAGCGCCAGCACACCGATGACGGAGGCGGCGATGGTGTCGCGGCGCGTCCAGGGCACTGTTACGGGTGCCTCGGGCGCCGGCCGGGCGGGACGCAGTGTCCGTGTGTCCTCCGGCGCCGTTGAATCGGCGCCGGACGTCGGCCCGGCGGGGTTCGGGGAGCTCGCGATAGTGGTCACGACGGAAGATATTAGCGCCTAACGCGTATGCTCCCGAGGTATGTCCGCCGAGCAAGACCTGACACAGAACCTCCCGGCCGGAGTTGTGCTCGCGGCCACCCCGCTCGGAAACGTGGCGGATGCGTCGCCCCGGCTGGCGCAGGCGCTCGCCACCGCGGATGTCATCGCGGCGGAAGACACGCGCCGCACGCGCGCCCTCGCCGCGGCGCTCGGGGTGGAGATCACCGGGCGCGTGGTGTCCAACTTCGACCACAACGAGGATTCGAGGGCGCGGGAGCTTCTCGACGCCGCACGCGCCGGCACCGTACTCGTCGTCACCGACGCCGGCATGCCGCTGGTGTCCGACCCCGGCCACTCCATCGTCGCCGCCGCCCACGACGCCGGCATCCCGGTCACCTGCATCCCGGGCCCGTCCGCGGTGACCACCGCGCTGGCGCTGTCCGGGCTCAACGTCGGCCACTTCATCTTCGACGGCTTCGCGCCCCGCAAGGCCGGCGCGCGCCGGGCGTGGCTGGAAACGCTCGTGCATGAGCGCCGCGCGGTGTGCTGCTTTGAGTCGCCGCACCGCATCGAGCAGTTGCTTGCCGACGCCGCGGGCGTCCTCGGCGCCGAACGCCGCGCCGCGGTGTGCCGCGAGCTGACCAAAACCTACGAGGAGGTCAAGCGCGGCACGCTGGGGGAGCTGGCGGCGTGGGCTGCCGACGGCGTGCGAGGGGAGATCACACTCGTGATCGAAGGCGGCACCGGGCAGCAGGCCGAACCCGAGGACCTGGTCGGTCTGGTCCTGGAGCTCGTCGACGGCGGCCAGCGCATGAAAGACGCCGCGAAACAGGTGGCCAAGCAGAACGGCGTGAAGGTCGGAGACCTTTACGATGCCGCGTTGGATGCGCGGAGCTGACCTAACCGTAGGGGCAGCGGTTGGTAGTATCCGGTTGTGCCTCCGACTAAGGATAAGAAGAGAATCACGCTAGCCCGGATGCTGTTCGGGCTGTTTTGCATCCTGATGGTGTTGATCGCGGTGCTGATGGTCCGCATCCAGCCACCGCGAGCAGCGCAATCCGTACAGGTGATTACATCGGACTGGCAACCCTACGTGGACACCACGGTGGACCAAGGCGGCGCCGTCGGTGAAATCGTCGTGTCAGTGTTGGCAGGTAGCGGCTACAACGCTCAAGTTGCGTACGACACCTGGAACTCGGGGTTGGATCGAGTCAACCAGGGCACGGCATTCGGCATCTTCCCGATGGTTAAGTCCGAGTCGAGAAGCAAAGTGTATGAATATTCGGACCCGCTCGTCGATTACTCATACGTCCTATTTAAGCGGCGTGGCACGGAGGTGCCAGAGGCGGTGCTTTCGGGGGACCTGTCCGGCATGCGTGTCGGGGTCATCGACGGCTACGACTACTGGCCGGAACTTGACGAGTCAGGCGCGACGTTCAAAGACTATCCGACAACGGTTGCGGGGTTCGAGGCACTGAGCAACGACGAGGTGGACTTCGTCGCCGAATCGGACATCGTGGGCAACGCCACGCTGAAAGGACAGAAGTTTGACGGCGACGCCCATGAATTCGACATCGTTCGTGGCGACAATCCCGCGCTGTCCTCGACGAACAGCGTCTACTTTCTCATCCGCAAGAGCAAACTCTCCGGTGACGTCATGAAGAAGTTTAATGAGGCGCTGGCGGAATACAAGAAAACGGAACGCTACGGCGAACTCGTCGCAAACCTGGAAGGAACTACCGACACTGTCACCTTCGCCGGCGAATCACTCATTAACGTGGAATCCGACACAGGGGAACCACTTGGGACAGTGCCGCCGGGTATCACCGGCCGCGTGCTGCAGTGGCCTGCTGAATTGAAACCCGGCGAGATGCTGAGGATCAAAATGCTCGACGGCCCGCTGTCCGGAAGGATAGGGTTTGTCCGGCTGGAAGACATTGAGGTGAACAATGTATAAAGCATCCTTCAAACTAGTCTCCCCGCTTCGAGTGGACTGCCTCCTTCAGCCCGGCGTTGAGTTCCGCGAGCCTCGAGAGACCTACAAGTTCTGGAGTGCAATTGCCCAGAATGTTGGCGCGGAACTTATGCGACAGCCGCCAGACAAAGAAGGGCTGCAGTACGAATCTGCTCACAGTATCAACCTGGACAACGACATCTCGATACTCGAGGGGGATCTCGACGTACCGGAGCACTACCTCCACGAATATGATCCAAGGCTCGAGGTTGAGAGCGTGCGCTGGCATCTGTGCGATTTCGGCATCCTGCTCGTGGTCACGCGGTTAAGCGTGCTCATCGACGAGCGGTCGGCTGCTGAGATTGAACAAGAAGTGCAGGCGGCTGCAACGCGGGTCAATAATGAACTCATCGCCGACATGTATGCGAATCTGCGCGAGGTGATTCAGGCTGAGACAGGGAATGACACCTTCGTTATCTTCGACACTGGTCCGGAACTTGAGCACGCGTGGGCATCACGTGCACTCATCTTCGATCCGGACACGGAGGAACATGAGGCTGAGCAGAAGCGGTTCGCGCTCGACTGGATGTCGAGCAACCAAAACAGCGAGCAACTCATCGAACAGCTGTCGAACCGCCAGCTACTGCACTACGCCGAGTGGATGAATTACATCTACGTCGAAGAGGCACCCGACAACGCGATCCGCCTGCAAGAGATGTGGAAAGCGCTGCTGCGTGCGCAGTTCTACTACGCGGCAATGGGGCGCATCGACTCTAAGCTCATGGGCATTCTTGCGTGGGCAATGTCGCAGTCGCCGGATATCTCGACGGCGAAGCTTCGCGAACAGTTGCGCATCGAGATGGATTTCGCCGAGGCGCTCTTTCTGAAGAAGTCAGAGGTAGGCAAGTTCGTAAACCCCACCTCCCGTATCGAAACCGAGCGAATTCTTACTGTCTGGGATACCGATGAGGTGCTGGCCAACCCTGTGCGGATGAAGTTAGAAATATGCCAGACGCGCCTAGATAACTTAGAGAGCGACCGCGCACGCTCTGCCAGCTTCTTCACGGATCTGATCCTGATGGTCATCGGTGTGACCTCGATTCTGGGTACCGCGCTCGCCGTTGTCAGCCTTGGACGAAGCACGTCCGCTGACCCGGACCAAACGGTGTACGACTTCGGAGCGGGGGACCTAACCACTTGGATCTCCACGCAGCCGATTGACGTGATTTTGTTGATCTCCACGGTCATTTCCGTGCTGATGGTTGCGGTGTTTGTTGTGGCTCGTAAGAAGAGCGAAGTCTGATGAATACACGGGTTCGCTACGGAGTGCTGGTGACCGCACTGGAAGTCCAGTTTTGGTTTCCGGTGTGGTTCCTCTTCTTACTAGATCGTGGCTTTTCAGCAAGCCAAGCTGCGTTTGCCGACGGCCTGTTCCGTCTCGTCGCCACGCTGGCGGAGGTGCCTGCAGGACGCATCTCCGACCGGGTCGGGCGAAAACGCTCACTGTACTTCGCCCTTGGTGGCACTGCGGTGACCTTCTTATTGATCTCCGCAGTAAGCAGCCTTCCTAGCCTGTTGTTCGCCTGGAGCGTGTGGGGTTTGTTATGGGCGTTAGTGTCTGGCTTGCTAACAGCGTACGGGTGGGAGTTGGGCAGCCAACTCGACGAAGCCGATGTTGGGCTCGCAACGGAATTTATCCGCATTAGGCGCGTGTGCGCTGCGGTAGCAATGCTGTTTTCGCTTGTGACTGCAGGCGTGCTCTACGAGTTGTCTCCAGTGCTTCCGTTTATTGTGACAGCGCTGCTCGCGTTGTTAGTGTTTCCTGTTGCGGTTCGGCTGCCCGCTATCGAAGCCGAAGCTGACGCCGAGACTGGGGCAGATGCGCGGTCGGAGGCTCCGATACGACAATTGCTGAATACGCACGGACAGATGCGGCTGGCGCTGTTAGCCGGCGCGATCGTACTCGTAGCCGGGTGGAGTATTCAGATGGTCTACCAGCCGGCGGGGCTCGAAGCGGGACTAACGCCGACCGAGATATCAATCGTGTTCGCAGGCTTCGCGCTAGCGCAGCTGTCCGGAGCCTGGCTCATTGGGCGGATTCCGGTCGACCGCGTTGCGCTTTTGGTGGGTTCTGTGGTGGGCATTGCGTTGATGTGCGGTGGTGTGTGGCTCGGCTTCTGCACTGAGGTACACGTAGCGGTGCCGCTGTTCTGCCTAGTTGCTGTTGGACTGTTTTACTCTGTGGGCACGGCCTACTGCGACATCTGGGTCTCAGAGCTCTCGACAGCGCGCAACCGTGCGACGATGCTGTCGCTTGTTTCTCTCCTGGGCGGGATTGCGCTCATCTTCACCCGCCCACTTCTGGGGACGATCGCGGGAGGCGCAGGTGTGACAACCGCGTTCGGGATCTGGGCGGCAGTATGCGGTGCACTTGCGGGTGTGCTGTGGTGGTCGCTCAAACGCGGGCGCTCATTTCCTTGCCAAAGCGGGGCATAACTTATGCTGAGAGCCATGACTTCTTCCGAGACCAACAACAACGTTCTTGTGTGCGTTGCGTGGCCGTACGCCAACGGCCCGCGCCATATCGGCCACGTCGCAGGCTTCGGCGTGCCGTCCGACGTCTTCGCCCGCTACCAGCGAATGTCCGGCAAGAACGTGCTCATGGTCTCCGGCACCGACGAGCACGGCACCCCGCTGCTCGTGCAGGCCGACAAGGAAGGCGTGACCGTCAAGGAGCTGGCGGACCGCTACAACAAGCAGATCGTCGAAGACCTGGCGGGCCTCGGCCTGTCCTACGACCTGTTCACCCGCACCACCACCCGCAACCACTACGCCGTGGTGCAGGAGCTGTTCCGCGGGCTGAACGAGAACGGCTACATGGTCCGGGAGACCACCCAGGGCGCGATCTCCCCGTCGACGGGCCGCACACTGCCGGACCGCTACATCGAGGGCACCTGCCCGATCTGCGGCGCCACCGACGCCCGCGGCGACCAGTGCGACACCTGCGGCAACCAGCTCGACCCGGCAGACCTGATCAACCCGGTGTCCAAGATCAACGGCGAAACCCCGGAGTTCATCGAGACCGAGCACTTCATGCTCGACCTGCCCGCGCTGCACGACGCGCTGGAGCAGTGGCTGTCCACCCGCGAGGAGTGGCGCCCGAACGTGCTGAAGTTCTCCCTGAACCTGCTGGAAGACATGCGCCCGCGCGCCATGACCCGCGACATCGACTGGGGCATCCCGATCCCGGTGGAGGACTGGCAGGACAACCCGTCGAAGAAGCTCTACGTCTGGTTCGACGCCGTGGTGGGCTACCTGTCCGCGTCCATTGAGTGGGCGCACCGCTCCGGCAACCCGGACGCCTGGAAGGACTTCTGGCAGGACCCGGCCACCGAGGGCTACTACTTCATGGGCAAGGACAACATCACCTTCCACTCCCAGATCTGGCCGGCGGAGCTGCTCGGATACGCGGGCAAGGGCGCCAAGGGCGGCGGGGTTCGCGAGCTCGGCGAGCTGAACCTGCCCACCGAGGTGGTCTCCTCCGAGTTCCTCACCATGTCCGGCTCCAAGTTCTCCTCCTCCAAGGGCGTGGTCATCTACGTCAAGGACTTCTTGGCCGAGTTCGGCCCGGACCCGCTGCGCTACTTCATCGCCGTCGCCGGACCGGAGAACAACGACACGGACTTCACCTGGGACGAGTTCGTCCGCCGCGTGAACAACGAGCTGGCCAACGGCTGGGGCAACTTGGTCAACCGCACCGTGTCCATGGCGCACAAGAACTTCGGCCAGGTTCCGGCGCCGGGCCCGCTCGAAGCTTCTGACGAGCGCATTCTGAACCTCGCGGCCGAGACCTTCACCACCGCCGGCGAAGCGCTGCACAAGGCGCACTTCAAGTCCGCGATCACGAAGATCATGCACGTTGTCGGCGAGGCCAACGCCTACATCGCGGAACAGGAGCCGTGGAAGCTGGCCAAGGACGACACCCAGCGCGAGCGCCTGGCCACCGTGCTGTGGACCGCGCTGCAGGTCGTCTCCGACTGCAACGCCATGCTCACTCCGTTTTTGCCGCACACCGCGCAGAAGGTCCACGAGACTCTGGGCCGCACCGGCATCTGGGCCGCCGAGCCGCGCGTCGAGGAGGTCGTGGACGACGAGGACTTCAACCTCGTCGGCGTCGGCCTGCCGGAGAAGGGCCAGACCTACCTGACCATCACCGGCGACTACTCCCAGCAGCAGGCCGTGTGGCAGCGCGTGGACGTCACCCCGGGCACGGAGCTGTCCAAGCCGCAGCCGCTGATTGCGAAGCTGGACCCGGAGCTGGGCGAGACCGGCCCCGAGTGGGCGCCGGTGCAGTAGCGCGGCGGTGCCGGCGGCTGCCCGCTGACAGCCCACCACCCAGCCTCTTCCCACCCTCTTCCGCCAGATCCAGCTAGTAGCACCTCGTTTTCGGCCTCCAGGGGCCGATTAGCTGGGTCTTACTAGCTGGATCCGCGTATGTGGGGGCGTTGGGGGCGGGTGCGGCCCGGGATCCGGGGCGGCGCGGGAACTCGATTGCTACAGCTGCTCGCCGAGCCATGCCCGCGCCGAGGCGAGCATTTCCTTGACCACTGGGACGTCGAAGGCCCACAGCTCGATGGCGTGCGGCGCGCCTTCGACGATTTCGAGCTGGGCGGGCACGCCGGCGTCGCGAAGCCGCCGGGTGTAGGCGCAGATCTCCTCGTAGAACAGCTCGATGTCGCCGGTGGACAGCCACGCCGGGGGAAGGCCCGACAGGTCGGCGCGCCGGGCGGGGACGGCGTACTCGGGTACCGTCTCCAGCCCCGGCGCCTGGCCCAGGTAGGACGTCCAGGCGTAGCGGGTCTGCGCGTTGTTGGCAACGGGCCGGTCGCGGGGGAGGTCGCGGCGGCGGTCGGCGGTGGGGCGGTCGTCCAGCATGGGGCAGAACAGCCACTGGGCGCGCGGCAGCGGGCCGTGCTCATCGTAAAGTCGCTGGCACGCCGCGGCAGTCAACCCGCCGCCGGCGCTCTCGCCGCCGATGGCGAACGGTTCGCCGAACTCGTCCGCGCGGGCGTGCATCCAGGCCCACATCTCCAGCGTTGCGTCCAAACCGGCGGGGAAGGGGTGCGCAGGCGAGAGCGGGTAGCGCGGTGCCACCACGGTGACGCCCACCTCGGCGGCGGTGTTCGCGCACAGCGGCCCGTCCTGGGCTGGGTGGCCGATGATGTGGCCGCCGCCGTGCAGCCACAGCAGCGCGCCCTTCGGGTTGCGCGGCCGGAAGATGAGGGTGCGCCCGTGCCGGATCAGCTCCACGCCCTTGCGGCGGGGGATGGGAAACAGCGCCTGCCCGTGCGTGGCTAGCCAGCGGGTCGCGCCGCGTTCCACCGGCGGGTGAGGGATGAGCCGCGCACGCCGGCGCAGCTCCGGCCGCACGAGCAGCATGATTGACTCCGGCGTAGGAACAGTCACAGGAACTGCCCGAGGAACTTGGTCAACGTGCCGGGTTCCTCGTCCTCGAAACGCTGGTCCACCACAACGAGCGGCGCGGTGTATTTTTCGCCCGCGCTGCCGACGTCTTTGGCGACGACGAGGTCGGTGCCGTAGTCGTCGATAAGCAATTGCCACTTGTACCCCTCGCGCACGAGCGCCTGGCCGAGCGCGGTGCCGTACAGGCGCGCGGTGTCGCCGCGGGGGAAGCTGCGGCGCACGTCTGGGGGAAGGGCGAGGTAGTCGGCGAGTTCGGCCTCGAAGGACTCCACGATGTCGGCGGGGGAGCCGTTGATGCCGCGGCCGGCGGCTTCGGCCAGGTCGGCCTCGATTTGGGTCTGGGTGGCTGAGTCGATGTCTTCAAATGCCATAGGGTGCATCGTATGAGCAAAAAGAAGCCACGTCCCACGCCCGTGCCCGCCGAGCCGATTGCCGGGCTGATTGACGCGCACACGCACCTCGCGTCGTGCGGCGCGCGCAGTGCCGAGGAGGTCGACGCGTTCGTCGAGCGTGCCCTGGCCGCCGGGGTGGAGCGCATCTGCACCGTCGGCGACGGGCTCGAGGAGGCTGAGCTTGCGCTTCAGGCCGCCCACTTCAACGAGCGCGTGTTCGCGGCGTGCGCCATCCACCCGACGAGGGCGCACGAGCTTGACGACGTTGCTCGCGCCCGCCTGACGGAGATGGCCGCCGACGAGCGTTGCGTCGCGGTGGGCGAGACCGGCATCGACACGTACTGGCTGAAGCACGACGCGGAGGGCACCGCGCCGCTTGAGGTGCAGGAGGAGGCGTTTCGCTGGCACATCGATTTGGCGTGCGAGTCGGGCAAGGCGTTGATGATCCACAACCGCGAAGGCGACGCGGAGATGATGCGCATTCTTGATAGCGCCCCACGGCCCGAGCACGTGATCCTGCACTGCTTCTCCTCGCCACTGGATGTGGCACGCGAGGCGATCGAGCGCGGCTACGTGCTCAGCTTCGCCGGCAATGTGACGTTCAAGCGCAATGAGGAGTTGCGCGAGGCGGCGGCGCTGGCGCCGGTGGGGCAGCTGCTGGTGGAAACGGACGCGCCGTACATGACGCCGGAGCCGTTCCGCGGGGCGAAGAACGAGCCGTCGCTGATCGGGCACACGGCGAAGGTTGTGGCCGAAGCGCGCGGCATGGAAGTGGCCGATGTGGCGCGTGAGATTGCAGAGACGTTCTCGCGGGTCTACGGGGTGTGAGCTGGCACGTCGGGCCTTGAAACCCCGCGGGCGTTACCGTATCGTTACCCGGGTTATTGGCTGAACACTTTCAGCTGAGCCGACCCGTGAGGAAACACATGTCCCGTCAGATCAAGCGGATCAACCCGAAGAGCACCGCCACCAAGCGCGCCGTCGCCGGCACCGTCGCCGGCGCCGTCCTGGTCGGCGGCGCGGGCACGGCACTTGCCACCCAGAAGCAGGTCACCGTCGACGTCAACGGCGAGGAGACCAACGTGCGCACCTACGCCGCGGATGTCGCGGGCGCGCTCAGCTCCGCCGGCGTCGAGGTCGCGCCGGAGGACCTGGTCTACCCGGCGCCGGGGGAGAAGCTGTCCAGCGGCGACACCGTCACCGTGCGCACCGCGAAGCCGGTCGCCGTGGTCATCGACGGCGTTGCGCAGGAGATCACGTCGACCGCCGGCACCGTCGGCGAGCTGATCGACCAGGCCGGCGTTGCGGGCCACTCCGCCGTTGACGTGGACCGCGACCAGCCGGTCACCGACGGCATGAACCTGAACGTGACCACCCCGAAGATCGTCGCGTTGCGCGACGGCGGGGATCTGACCTACGTCGCGGCCGCCGCCAAGACCGTCGGCGACCTGCTCGCCGCCCGCGGCGTCACCTTCGACACCGACGACCGCCTCAACGTCGCGCTAACCGATGCCATCGAGCCCGGCATGGAGATCGTGCTCGACCGCGTGAGCACCGTGGACCGCCCGGAGACCGTCGTGGTTGAGGCGCCGGCGGAGTACGTCGACGACGACTCGCTCGACGAGGGCGAAGAGGAAGTCCGCGAGAAGGGCGAGCAGGGCGAGACCAAGGTCATCCACCGCACCGTCACCGTCAACGGCCAAGTCGAGTCCGAGGGCGTGGCCGAGGAGAAGGAAGTGAGGAAGGCCAAGCCGGCGCTTATCGCCCGCGGCACGAAGCAGGCCGGCAACACCGGCGCAGCCGCACCCGCGGTGGCCTCCGGCAGCGTGTGGGATTCGTTGGCGCAGTGCGAGTCCGGCGGCGACTGGTCCATCAACACCGGCAACGGTTTCTTCGGCGGCCTGCAGTTCACCCCGTCCACCTGGGCGGGTCACGGTGGCACGGCGTATGCTCCGAGCGCCCACCTGGCCACCCGCGAACAGCAGATCGCCATCGCAGAGCGCGTCCAGGCCTCCCAGGGCTGGGGCGCTTGGCCGGCGTGTACCGCGAGCCTGGGTATCCGCTAGATGCCGGGAGCGCAACTCTTAGGGCCAGCCGAGATCCGCGAGCTCGCCGCCGAGCTGGACGTCACCCCGACGAAGAAGCTCGGGCAGAACTTCCTGCACGACCCCAACACCGTGCGCCGCATTGTCGCGGCCGCGGAGCTTTCCCCCGAAGACCACGTCGTCGAGGTCGGACCGGGCCTCGGCTCGCTCACCCTGGGGCTCATCGACACCGCCGCGAGCGTGACCGCGCTTGAGATCGACCCGCGCCTGGCTGGGCGTCTGCCCACAACCGTTGGCGAGTTCGCCCCGGACCACGCCGATCGTCTCACCGTGATCAACACTGACGCGCTGAAGGCATCCCGCGCCGATTTCGACGCCGCGCCGACCGCGCTGGTGGCGAACCTGCCCTACAACGTCTCGGTGCCGGTGCTGCTGCATTTGTTGGCGGAGCTGCCGTCGATACGCAGGGTGCTCGTGATGGTGCAGAAGGAAGTCGCCGACAGGCTTGCCGCCCAGCCCGGCTCGAAGATCTACGGCGTGCCCAGCGTCAAGGCCGCCTTCTACGGCGATGTCTCGCGCGCAGGCACGATCGGCAAGCACGTGTTCTGGCCGGCGCCGAACATCGAGTCGGGGCTCGTGCGCATCGACGTCGCGGCCGACGCCCCGCGCGAGCTGCGCGAGACCATCTTCCCGCTCGTGGATGCCGCGTTCGCCCAGCGCCGCAAGACGCTGCGTTCCACGCTGTCGGGCATCTACGGCTCGGCTGCGGCCGCCGAGGAGGCGCTGCGCGCCGCCGGCATCGACCCGGGGCTTCGCGGCGAGAAGCTCACCGTCGCAGACTTCATCCGCCTGGGGGAGGCGCGGCATGGTGCGTGAGATCGTCGCCTCCGCGCCGGGCAAGGTCAACCTGCACCTCGGCGTGGGCGAGGCGCGCACGGACGGCTACCACGACCTGGTCAGCGTCTTCCACGCGGTGGACAGGCGCGAGGTGGTGCGCTTGCTTTTCGACGGCGCCCCCGTGGCCGGCCCAGCCGTCGAATCCATGCGCACCACGTTCTTCGTTGACGAGCCGGATGAGGACATCGACGGGCCGGGAAACCTGGCCTGGCGCGCCGTCGAAGCCGTGGTGTCGCGCGCGGGCGTGGCGGTGCCGCGGGTGCGCATCGAGGTGGACAAGCACGTTTTCGTCGCCGGCGGCATGGCGGGCGGCTCCGCCGATGCGGCCGCGGCGCTGGTGGCGGCCAACGCGCTGGTGGCCGAGTTCGGCGAGCCGCTGCCGGATGAGGAATTGCTCGAGATCGCGGCGTCGCTTGGCGCGGACGTGCCCTTTTCGCTCATGGGCGGCACCGCGCTGGGCACCGGCCGCGGCGACAAGCTGGTGGAAATGCTCTCGCGCGGCCGGCTGCACTGGGTGTTCATCAACCCCAAGATCGGTATCAACACCGGGGGAGCGTTCTCGCTTCTCGACGACCTGCGCCACGGCAACCCCGCCCTTTTGTCGCACATGGACGCCACCGAGCTGTCCCAGGCGCTGACCTCCGGCAGCGTGGCGCGCGTCGCCGCCGCGCTGCACAATGATTTGGAGGCGCCCGCGCTGTCGATGCGCCCAGTGCTCAAGCGCGTGCTTGGGGTTGCCGGGGAGGCGGGCCGCCGCGCGATCGTCTCCGGCTCGGGGCCCACCGTGGCCGTGCTGTGCGACGACGCCGACTCCGCGCGCTTTGCCGCCGAGCACCTGGCGGAGCGCTTCGACGGCTACGAGGTCTTCGTCGCCGAAGGTCCGGACCGCGGTGCGGTGGTGGAGAAGGTGGGTTAACCGGAGGCGTCGATAGGCGGGCGCCTGCGTAAGATTGCAAGCCATATGGCTAACCTGATCAACCTGGAAAACGTCTCCAAAACGTGGGGGCTGAAAACGCTTCTCGACGGCGTCTCGCTCGGCGTGCAGACCGGCGAGCGCATCGGCATCGTCGGCGTCAACGGCGGCGGCAAAACCACCCTGCTTGAGGTGCTCACCGGTATCGAGCCGCCGGACGCGGGCCGCGTGTCGCACACCTCGGACCTGCGCATGGCGGTGGTGACGCAGCGCTTCACGCTCGATAGTGCGCTCACCGTGGGCCAGGCCGTCGTCGAGCCGCTGGGGCTGCAGACCTTCGAGTGGGCCTCCAACGCGCGCGTGCGCGAGGTGCTGCAGGGCACCGGCGTGGCGGAGCTCGGCCTGGACACCCCGGTGGGGCAGCTCTCCGGCGGCGAGCGCAGGCGCGTGAACCTCGCCGCCGCGCTCGTGCAGGACCTGGATCTGGTGGTGCTGGACGAGCCGACCAACCACCTCGACGTCGAGGGCGTGCAGTGGCTCGCGGACCACCTGCTTTCGCGCAAGGTCGCCGTCGTGGTGGTCACGCACGACCGCTGGTTCCTCGACACCGTGGCCACCCTGACCTGGGAAGTCCACGACGGCACCGTCGACGTCTACGAGGGCGGCTACAACGACTGGACCTTCGCCCGCGCCGAGCGCGCCCGCCAAGCCGACGCCATCGAGCAGCGCCGCCAGAACCTCGCCCGCAAGGAGCTGGCGTGGCTGCGCCGCGGTGCACCGGCCCGCACCTCCAAGCCGCGCTACCGCATTGAAGCCGCCGAGGCGCTGATCAAGGACGTCCCGCCCCCGCGCGACACCGTCGAGCTCATGGCGTTTTCGAAGCAGCGCCAGGGCCGCGTGGTCATCGAACTCGAGGACGCGCGCGTCGACGCCCCGGACGGGCGCACGCTCGTCGACCACCTCACCTGGCGCCTCGCACCCGGCGAGCGCATCGGCCTGGTCGGCGTGAACGGCTCCGGTAAGACCACGCTGCTGCGCACACTTGCCGGCGAGTACCCGCTGGCCGCCGGCAAGCGTATCGAGGGGCAGACCACCCGCATCGGCTGGCTGCGTCAAGAACTCGACGACCTCGACCCGGAGCGCCGCGTCATCGACGCCGTCGAAGACGTCGCCACCTACATCAGCTTCGGCAAAAAGGAGCTCTCCGCCTCCCAGCTCGCCGAACGCCTCGGCTTCTCCCCGAAGCGCCAACGCACCCCCGTGCGCGACCTCTCCGGCGGCGAGCGCCGCCGCCTGCAACTGACCCGCGTGCTCATGGCCGAGCCGAACGTTTTGCTTCTCGACGAGCCCACCAACGACCTCGACATCGACACCCTGCAAGAGCTGGAAAACCTCCTCGACTCCTGGCCCGGCACCCTGGTGGTCATCTCCCACGACCGCTACCTCATCGAGCGCATCGCCGATTCCACCTACGCGCTGTTCGGCGACGGGAAACTCACCAACCTGCCCGGCGGCATCCAGCAGTACCTGGACCAGCGCGCCGACCAGGCCCGCACTGCTGGCGTGCTGGATCTGGGTGAGGGGCAACCGGAGGCCGTCGAGAAGCAGATGAGCTCCCAAGAGGAGCGCGAGCTGCAGAAGAAGATGAAGGCGCTCGAGCGCAAGATCGCCAAGGAAAACGAGCGGGCCGAAGCACTCGAGGCGGAGATCGCCGCGCTTTCCGAGGCCGGCGACTTCGATGCCATCGGCGCCAAAACCAAAGAGCTCACCGCGGTGAAGGATGCGCGCGAGGAGCTCGAGATGGAATGGCTCGAACTCGGCGAGAAGCTCGAAGGCTAGGGTGGGGCGCATGATTTTGATCAACGTACGATTCAAGCCCCTGCCCGAGAACGTCGAGAACTTCCGCGAGCTGGTCAAGGACTTCACCGACGCCTCCCGCGCCGAAGAAGGCAACATCTTCTTCGACTGGTACCGCAACGAAGACAACCCCGACGAATACCTGCTCATCGAGGCATTCCAGGACGACGCCGCGGAAGCCCACGTCAACTCCGACCACTTCAAGGCCGCGCAGGAATTCTTCCCCACGATCCTGAAAGAGACCCCCACCATCATCAACACCCTCATCGAGGGCAAGACCGAGTGGGACCAGATGGCGGAGTTCAAGGTCTCCTAGGGGTAACCCCAGCGGGGCGCAATGTCACCTGGGGCGCATTCATGGCTTAATATCTCCCCCGTCACAATTTCCTAGAACGTGAAAGGGGTGTCCCCAGTGACCGCTCCAGAGCAACCGCACGGCGGATCCACCGCCGCAGACGTGCCAGCCAAGGCACCGGCGATGAAAGCCGGCATCGGCCCAATGGTCGGCGCCATCTTCCTCATGGCAACCTCCGCCATCGGACCGGGCTTTCTCACCCAAACGTCCGTGTTCACCGTGCAGATGGGCGCAGCGTTCGCCTTCGCGATTCTGCTGTCGATCCTGGTGGACATCGCCATCCAGCTCAACGTCTGGCGCATCCTCGGCGTCTCCGGGCTGCGCGCCAGCGAGCTAGCCAACCGGCTCCTTCCCGGACTCGGCTGGGTCCTCGCGGTCTTGGTCGCGATCGGCGGCTTGGTGTTTAACATCGGCAACATTGCAGGCACGGGGCTTGGCATGCAGGCCCTGTCCGGCGGGGCGATCGACCCCAAAGTCGGCGGTGCCATCTCCGCCCTGATCGCCATCGTGGTGTTTTTGTGGAAGCGAGCCGGCGCTGCCCTCGACGTCATCGTCGGCATCCTTGGCGCGATGATGATCCTGCTCATGCTGTACGTGGCCGTCTCCTCGAACCCGCCGGTGGCGGAGGCCATGCGCCAGACCGTGATGCCGGACGAGATCGACCCGAAGGTCATCACCACATTGATCGGCGGCTCCATCGGCGGCTACATCGTGTTCGCCGGTGTGCACAGGCTTATCGACGCCGGCCACACCGGCCCCGAAAACCTCTCCTACATCTCCCGCTCCGCCGTCACCGGCATCATCGTCACCGGCATCATGCGCGTGTTGCTCTTCCTCGCGGTACTTGGTGTGGTCGCCACCGGCGTGACGCTTTCGAAGGACAACACGGCCGCCGACGTGTTCTATAACGCCGCCGGTGAATTCGGTCTGCGCGCGTTCGGCATGGTGCTGTGGGCCGCGGGACTATCGTCGGTGATCGGCGCGTCGTTTACCTCCATCTCCTTTTTGACCAAACAGGGCTTCAACCCGAAGATCCGCAGCTGGATGACCGTGGTGTTCATCGTCATCTCCACCGTGATCTTCCTCTTCCTGGGCGCCGCGCCGCAGATGCTGCTCATCGCCGCGGGAGCGTTCAACGGCCTGATTTTGCCGATCAGCTTCGCGGTTGTGCTGTGGGTGGGCTTCTTCCGCCGCGACATCCTTGAGGGCTATAAGCCGCCGATGTGGATGTTGGTTACCGGTGTGATCGGCTTCGCTATCTCCGTGGTCATGGCGGGCATGTCCATCGTGGGGTTCGCCGAGTTCTTGCAAGGCTTCCTAGGCTAAAGGGCATGTACGCCTCCTACACCCCAGCGCAGGCCCGCGCGTTGTTCCGCACTACTGATGCGGCGACAACGGCGGGCTTTTCCGCTGGCTTCGCCCAGGCCAATCTGATCGCGCTGGATAAGAAGTACGCGTTCGACTTTTTGCTGTTCGCGCAGCGTAACCCGAAGCCGTGCCCGCTGCTCGGCGTGCTGGAGCCGGGCGAGGTGTCGTCGCCGTTGCTCGCGGGCGGCGACATCCGCACCGACATCCCGTCCTACCGGGTGTTTTCGCACGGCTCGCTTATCGACGAACCAACGGACGCCACCGCCTACTGGACCGAGAACACCGTCGCGTTTGTCATCGGCTGTTCGTTTACCTTCGAGCAGGCGTTGATTGACAACAACGTGCCGGTGGCCCACATCGAGCAGGGCGTGAACGTGCCGATGTATCTCACCAACATCGACTGCGAACCGGCCGGGGTGTTCAGCGGGAAGATGGTGGTGTCGATGCGGCCGATCCCTGCTGGTTTGGTGGCGGACGCGGTGCGGATCACCTCGCGCTACCCGGCGGTGCACGGCGCGCCGGTGCATGTGGGGGAGCCGGGGCTGATCGGCATCGACGATCTGGGCGCACCCGATTTCGGCGACGCGGTGGACATCCCGGCCGGGTGGGTGCCGGTGTTCTGGGCGTGCGGGGTGACCCCGCAGTCCATCGTGATGCACTCGAAGCCGGAGCTGGCGATCTGCCATTCGCCGGGCAAGATGCTCATCACCGACGCGCGGGACGTGGCGTACCAGGTTCCCTAAAGGGCCCGGCTGTGGACAACTTTGGGGCTGGTGTGGCGAGTTATCCACAGATTTCGGTTCGGGGGTTGTGCGGGGTTGCGTGCCGTTTAGTGTTCGTGGCATGAACCCGTTCGACGCATTCATTCAGGCGATGGCCGCAGCATCCATGGAGACGCTGCGGCACTTCGACCTGTCCGTTGCGTTGGGCGCTGGGATGGCGCCGGATCGGGCACGCGCCTGGGATCAGATGCAGCAGGTGTACTACGGGCCCACAAAATTCACCCGCAAGCAGGCCCTGGCGGCGCAGAAGGCCAGCGGGTTCTCGTTGGACGAGTTGGCGTTGATCGAGCGCCGCGTCGGCGTTGTGAAGGACGCTGGGGAGCGGTGGCGGCTGCGCCTCGCCTTGTTGGACGTCACCGGCGGGTACCGCGCGATCGAGCGCGCCGCACGCGAGTTAGTGCCCCGCGAGGATGACACCCCGACGAAGAAGCAGGTCGCGTTCTCCGCGCCGAAAAACGGCCGGGCGCGCATCACCATCGACACCACCGACCGCAAAGCCGCCGACCTAGAGCACCGTCTGCGCCAAGACATCGACGCTACACAGCCCGCCGCGGCCCAGATGGAGGAGGCGTTTTGGCGCATCGTCGAAGGCAAGGCAGGCGGGGTCGTCGCCGCCGCACCCCGCCCGATCGTGATGGTGCCGATTTCGGAGCACGCCCGCATCATGGCGGGCGACGGCGACGACATCATCCTCACACTCACCGACGGCACCACCATGACCGGCGCGGAGTACCTCCAGCAAGAGTTCGGCGAGACACTCGAGGTCGCAGCCTTCCACCCGGAGGAAGGGGCGGTGAACCTGTACGACACCGAGCGTTTCGCCAACCAGAAGCAGCGCGACATGGCCTGCATGGTCTCACCCGTGTGCGCCTTCCCCGGGTGTAGGCACGGGGCGTACGGTGCCGAGATTCACCACGTGGATGCGTGGAAACACGGCGGCTACACCAACATGAACAACCTGGTGCCGCTGTGTAAGTACCACAACCGCATCAACGACGACGACCCCTGGCGCAAATCCCGCGGCCGCATCGCCATGATCCGAGGCGCACCCTGGTGGATCTCACCGCGCGGGTACCACCTGAAAAACACCGACCGCGGAGCACTCGACCAACTCTTCGGACCCCGAAGAGCAGGCCCCTGACACGCTAGGAAATCGTCGCGATGGTGGCGTTCGCCTTCACGCGCTCGCCCTGCTGTGCGGCAAGCGAGATCTGCCCGTCGCGAGGCGCCTTGATCTGCGACTCCATCTTCATCGCCTCGACGGTCGCAATCGGGTCGCCCTTGGCAACGACGTCGCCGTCGGCGACCAGCCATTCCACGATGGTGGCTTCGTACTTGGACGTCACGGCGCCCGCCTCGTCGCCGGCGGGCGCGGCCGCCTCAGCCGGGGCCGCGGCCGAGCCGCCGCCGAGCATCGCGACGGGGAAGCCGATGGTGTGCAGGCGCCCGTCGATCTCGATGACGACGTCGCGGCGTTCGTCGTAGATGTGCTCGATGTCCACGCCGTTGTGCTTCTGCGACGGCGAGTAGTTGTGGTCCACCCAGTCGGTGTAGACGTCGAGGCTGTCGCCGGTGATTTCGGGCGCGTCGACCATGTCGCGGTGGAACGGCAGCACGGTGCGCACGCCTTCGATGACGAATTCACTTAAGGACTGCTTGGCGCGGGCGAGCGCGGTGTCGCGGTCGGGCCCCCACACGACGAGTTTGCCCATGAGCGAGTCGTAGTACGGCGGGATTTGGCCGCCGGTGCGCACGCCGGTGTCGATGCGCACGCCGGGGCCGGTGGGCACGTCGAAACGCGTCACGGTGCCGGGCGAGGGGGCGAAGCCGTTGGTGACGTCCTCGGCGTTTATGCGGAACTCGAAAGCATGCCCGTGGATGTCTGGGTCGGCCTCGCCGAAGGACAGCGGGAGCCCATCCGCGATGCGGAACTGCTCGGCGATGATGTCCACGCCGGTGACGGCCTCGGTGATGGGGTGCTCGACCTGGACGCGGGTGTTGACCTCCAAAAACGACACGGTGCCGTCTTCGGAGACGATGTACTCGACGGTGCCGGCGGACTGGTAGTTCGCCTTGCGGATGATCTCGCGGGCGCCCTCTTCGATGGCGGTGCGCTGCTCGTCGGTCAAAAACGGCGCGGGAGCTTCCTCGATGAGTTTTTGGAAGCGGCGCTGGGTGGAGCAGTCGCGGGTGCCGAGGACTGCGACGTTGCCGTGCGCGTCGGCAAGCACTTGCGCCTCGACGTGGCGCGGGTGGGTGAGGAACTTCTCCACGTAGCACTCGCCGCGGCCGAACGCTTCCTTCGCCTCGCGGCCGGCGGACGCGAAGCCTTCCTCGATGTCGGCTTCGTCGAAGACGACCTTCAGGCCGCGGCCGCCGCCGCCGAACGCCGCCTTAATCGCGATCGGCATGCCGTGTGCGTCGGCAAAGTCGCGGGCTTCCTCCCAGGTGGACAGCGGCTCGCCGGTGCCGGGGGCGAGCGGGGCGTCGACCTCGACGGCAAGGGCGCGGGCGGAGAGTTTGTCGCCGAGCAGCTCGATGGCCTCGGGCGACGGGCCGATCCATTTCAGCCCGGCCTCCTCGACGGTGCGGGCGAAGTCGGCGTTTTCGGACAAGAACCCGTAGCCGGGGTGGAGGCAGTCTGCGCCGGCGCGGTGCGCGATCTCGATGAGCGCCGGGATGTTCATGTACGTCTCGGCGGAGGTCTTGCCCGGCAGGAGGTAGGCCTCGTCGGCGACCTGGGTGTGCAGGGCGCCTGTGTCGGGCTCGGAGTAGACGGCGATGGAGCGGATGCCAAGGTCGCGGGCGGTGCGGGCGATGCGCACGGCGATCTCGCCGCGGTTGGCGATCAGTACGGCAGAAAGAGTCATTGCTTAACCTTCCAGGGTGTAGCGCTCGAAGCGGAGTTTTCCGCCGGGCGGGAGTTGTGCGGCGATGTCGACGTCTTCATTGATCACGGTCGCGATGACAGGGTATCCGCCGGTCACGGCGTGGTCGCGCAGGAAGAGCACGGGCTGGCCGGACGGGGGGATTTGCACGGAGCCTGCGACCATGCCTTCGCTGGGCAGCTCGCCGTCGCGCGAGCGTGTCAGGGGCGCGTCGGATTCCAGGCGCAGGCCGACGCGGTTGGAGTCGCCGGTGACCGTGAAGGTGGTGTTAAAGAACCGCTCCACGGCGTCCGCGTCGAACCAGTCGTCGCGGGGGCCGAGGACGCAGCGCACCACGCCGACGACGTCCGCGCCGTCGCGCTCGACGCGCAGCGGGTTGGTCAGCAGCGAATTCGCGGACTGCGGCGGGGTCAGCGACATGGCGATGGTGTCGCCGGCGGCAAGCGGCTTCGGGCCGAGCCCGGAGAGCATGTCGGTGGCCGCCGAGTCCAGTTCGGTGTCGGCGATGAGCCCGCCACGCACCGCGACGTAGGTGCGGAACCCCAGGCGCGCCGGCTTCACGACGACCTCCGCGCCGGCCGGCACAATCGTCGGGGTGGCCAGCGGCGCGGGCCGGCCGCCGACGGTGACGTCGGCGTCGGCGCCGGTGACACAGATGACGGTCTCCGCCAGCGCGGTCATGGTCAGCCCGCCGACGTTTTCCAAAAGCGTGGCGTTGCGCTTGTTGCCCACCGCGGCGTTGGCGGTGCGGGCGGAGGCGCGGTCGGTGGACCCGGACGTGGTTACTCCCAGGTTGCCGTTGCCTTGTCGGCCGAGGTCCTGGTACAGCGTCTGCAGGCCCGCGTCGTCAAGTGTGAACACGGGGCGCCGCGGCGGGGTAGCCAGGTGCTTGCGGGCGGTCTGCGTGTCCGCCGGCAGGGTGTCCGCGGCGCGGTAGTGCACGCGGTCGCCGGGGGCGACGAGCGCGGGCGGGGTGGCGGTGGAGTCCCACATCGGGGTCGCCGTGGTGCCGATGAGCTGCCAGCCGCCGGGGGAGGTGCGCGGGTAGACGGCGGAGAATTCGCCGGCCAGGGCGACGGCGCCTGCAGGCACGGCGGTGCGAGGCGAGTCGCGGCGCGGGATCTCGAGTGCGCGCGAGGCGTCTTCGGGTACGCAGTAGGTGAATCCGGGGGCGAAGCCGCCGAAGGCGGCGACCCAGGTGGTGGAGGTGTGCCACTCGATCAGCTCGGCTGTGCTCATGCCTAGCGACGACGCCAGCGCCTCCACGTCCTCCCCGTCGTATCGCACGTCGATGTTGATGTCGCGCGGCGTACCCATGTCGGCGGCGGCAGGCGTGTACGCGGCCAGCACGTCGACGGCTTTGGTGGTGGCGGTGGGCGAGTCGAAGGTCACCAGCACGGTGCGTGCGGCGGCGACGACGTCGGTTTGGTGCTCCAGGGGCGTGGCGGAAAGCGCGGCGTAGAAGTCCATGACGGTGCCCAGGTCGGGCAGGTCGACGATGAGCGCGCGGGTGCCTACTCGTTTGACGGTGTATGTCATAGGACGGCCTCGATGCGGATGCCTTCGTCGGCAAGCTTGTGCACCACACTCCGGGTCAGCTCGACGGAGCCGGGGGAGTCGCCGTGGACGCAGACGGATTCGGCCTGGACTTTGACCTCGGTGCCGTCGATGGCGGTGACGGATCCGGTGGAGGCGACTTGGAGCACTCGCTTAGCGACGTCCTGCGGGTCGTGCATGACCGCACCCGGCTCACGGCGCGACACGAGCGTGCCGTCGGGGTTGTAGCCGCGGTCCGCGAACGCCTCGCGGATCACGCGCAGGCCGGCCTTCTCGGCGATGTCGACGGCGACGCCGCCGGGCAGGAGCATCACGGCAAGCTCAGGGCTGAACGCCTTGATGCCGTCGATGACCGCCTTGGCGTGCGCCTCGTGGTGGACGATCGTGTTGTAGAGCGCGCCGTGCGGCTTGACGTAGCGCACCTGCATGCCGTGGACGCGGGCGAGCGCGTCGAGGGCGCCGATTTGGTAGAGCGTCTCGTCGGCGAGTTCGGCGGGGGCGTAGTCGATGAAGCGGCGGCCGAAGCCTGCCGGGTCGTTGTATGCCACGTGAGCGCCGAGAGTCACGCCGTGGGCGGCGGCGTTTTTCAAGGTGCCGGCGATGGAATGGGGGTCTCCCGCGTGGAAGCCGGTGGCGACGTTGGCGCTGGAGACCATCTCCAGCATGGCTGCGTCGTCAGCGACCGGGTTGCCCGCGGTGGTCTCGCCGAGGTCAGCGTTGAGGTCGATGTGCATGGCCCTAGTTATACAACCTGGCGCATGTGATCTTGCACTCAGGTTGGACCGGGGGTGGTTTAGACGGCTCCGTTGTTGATCTTCTCGATCATTTCGATGATCGCCTCGGCCTGCTTCATCAGCTGCACCTGCAGGTAGTCGGAGGCGGCTTGGCGGTCGCCGGACTGGACCAGCTCGACGATGTGCTCGTTGACCTCGATGAAGCGGCGGTTGAACGCCGGATCCCGTTCGAGGATGGGCAGGGTGGCCAGGCGGAGGAAGGCGTCGAGCTGGTCCATGGTGTCGCCGAGGGTTTTCGAGCCCATCGCGGCGAGCACGACGTGGTGGAAGGCTTGGTTGACGGCGATGAGCAGGTCGTCGTCTTCTTCCTCGATGGCGACGCGGGCTTCCTTGTTCAGCTCGTCGAGGCGCTCGACGTCCAGGTCCGGGCCCCACAGCAGTGCGGCCGGCTCGATGGCGGCGCGGGCGCGGAAGGTGTCGGTGACGAACTCCGGTGTCGGGGTGGCCAGGAACACGCCGCGGTTGGGGATGCGTTCGCAGAGGCCTTCGGCGGTCAGCATGGCGAATGCTTCACGCAACGTGTTACGGGAAACCCCGAAGCGCTCGGCGAGTGCGACCTCGTTGAGCTTTTGCCCGGGAGCGAATTCGCCACGTGAGATCGCGCGGCGGACCTCGGCGGAAACGTTGTGTGCAAGCATGGCATCCGTATTGAAATCAGTTGTCACCTACCTTGTTTGTGCAGGTGGGTGACCGTATTGAGTAGAACTAGGGAGAGTATAACGCATTTATTGTTGAACAATGTACTGGTTATCTCATATTGATCTATCTTCTCAGGTTTCTGTGCGTTTTTAGTGCTCACGGCACCTGCGGGTACGGTTACACCCATGAGCCACGACAACAAACCGCCGAAACTGTCCAAGAAGGCCTATGAAAAAGAGCTGCTGCGCCTGCAGGCTGAACTTGTAGCGATGCAGCAGTGGGTGGTGGAAAACGGCGAGCGCCTGGTCATTGTCATGGAGGGCCGCGACGCCGCCGGCAAGGGCTCCGCGATCAAGCGCATCACCCAGTACATGAACCCGCGCACCTGCCGCATCGAGGCGCTGCCGAAGCCGACGGACCGCGAGCAGGGCCAGTGGTACTTCCAGCGCTACGTGGAGAAGCTGCCGACGGCCGGCGAGATCGTCATCTTCGACCGTTCCTGGTACAACCGCGCCGGCGTGGAGCGCGTGATGGGCTTTGCGTCCTCGCAGGAGTACCGCCGCTTCCTGCACCAGGCGCCGATCTTCGAACGCCTGCTGGTTGAGGACGGCATCATGCTGCGCAAGTACTGGTTCTCCGTCTCCGACGAGGAGCAGTACAAGCGTTTCCAGTCCCGTCGCAACGATCCGCTGCGCCAATGGAAGCTCTCGCCGATGGACCTGGAGTCCATCACGAAGTGGGAGGAGTACTCCCGCGCCAAGGACGAGATGTTCGTCCACACCGACATCCCGTCGGCGCCGTGGTACACGGTGGAAAGCGAGGATAAGAAGCGCTCGCGCATCAACGTCATCTCGCACCTGCTTTCCACCATCCCGTACGAGCACATCACACCGGACTTGCCGGAGATCCCGGAGCGCCCGGAGATCACGGACTACGAGCGTCCGCCTCGCGACGAGTTCCGCTACGTCCCCGACGTCGCCGCCAACCTCGAGCTTGGCAAGCAGTCCAAGAAGAAGAAAAAGAAGAAAAAGAAGTAGCTAGCGCTGCTTCGGTTTGCCCCGTGGGGTGGAGACGGTTTTATCGCCGGGTATCCAGAACCGCCACGGGGCGTCGGCGTTTTTGGAGATGCCGATGCGCGGGCCGG
>ERZ1030898.11-NODE-11-length-73568-cov-31.223294_pt1 | contig 73568 bp, 102 predicted proteins | sample MGYA00517298_ERZ1030898 | MGnify/ENA primary metagenome ERZ1030898 (study PRJEB33718, sample SAMN03159684) | human skin metagenome | collected 2014-05-20 | study: EMG produced TPA metagenomics assembly of the PRJNA266117 data set (Human skin bacterial metagenome... | reverse complement strand
CGAGATTGCCTCTTGTCTCGTGGGCTCGGAGATGTGTATAAGAGACAGGGTGATGGGGGACATGTGGGGTTCCTTTGTTGGGGGTGTGTTGGTGTCGATTATAGTGCGTGAGCGAGTGTGGGCATAAAAAATACCCGGTCGGTTTGGTCCGTGGCCGGGTATTTGTCTTTGTCGGTTGCAGGGCCATGCTCTTTGGCTAGGATCGTCCTGCGGTTGACAGCAGCGGTGTTTGATTGTATCAGGTGCTAGTAGTTGAGCGGTTTTTCGGGGGTGATGTTGAGTGCTGGGTTGTGGATGCCGAGGGCGTAGAGGTGGCCGTGGTTGTGTGGGGTGTGGGTGGTGTTGTTGTGGTTGTGCATTTTCTTGTCCTTTCGTTTACACGCGTTTAATCTTGTTTACTTGTTGTTAACTTACCATAGTGTAGAGATCCTACCAAATCAAAATCCGCCAACTACCGAAAAAACACTAAAACTGTTACTATTTTTGTATGACTACAAAGAAACTAATCGCCACTGCCCTTGCTGTCGCCACACCATTTGCCTTCGCCTGGCTATTCATTGTCACCCTTGCCACCATCGACCAACTCGCCGCTATCGAAACGGAATAGGCATGGACCTGCCCATCGTACTAGAATTTGCCTTCTACCTCACCTGCATAGCTTGGGTCTACTGTGTTATGTACTGGATGGACACCGATTCAGACATACTCAGATACTCCATATACGGATTAATCCCCGTAGCCCTTTTCATCGGAGCTGCTCGCGCGGTATTCTGGTTCTAACGAGCACGCATACGAAAGGAAAAATCATCGTGATACGAACCCCAGAAGAGGAAATCGCTGACGCACTTAGCGGCCATTGGGACGAAGCCGAAGGCTTTGAGGATCTGGAGGATGAGTAGCTATGGGTATTTTGAAGGACATGCTACGAGATCTAGGCAAGGGCGGAAAGCTCTATGACCTGCGCCATGAGCGTGGAGATGAATACTATGGTTGGAAGATTGTCGACCGTAACCGTAGTGGGGTAGTCTTTGAAAAGGACGGCCAGCCAGAAAAACGGATCATGGTTCCTTATTTTGAGGATGGGTGGACTATTACTGACGCGCGTCCGCGGTAAGTGTGGTATGCTTCTTTGTGCGGAGAAGGTTTTGCAGTACCTTTCTCCAGCATGAGAGATCCAGTCCTCGGTCTGTCCGTACGCCAGGCCGAGGATTTTCTTATACCTAATTTAATTTGACGCTCTCAAAAATGGTGCCCCTGGTGAGACTCGAACTCACACTGGACGGGTTTTGAATCCGTTGCCTCTGCCAATTGGGCTACAAGGGCATATAGGCAAGCATAACACGAAACCCGTAACACAACAACACCCCGGCGCGACAATAACTATACGGCCCCCACACCTGTCCTGTATACTTGGCAAAGAAAGAACCCTCAATCAAAGGAGCAACACGAATGTTTAACCTTTCACTACGCACCGCCAACGCCGCATTCGGAGAAAACGGCACCCACTACGAAGTAGCCCGAATCCTCCGCGAAATCGCCGACGACATTGAAAGCAGCGGCAACCTCAACGGCTCCGTCATGGACTACAACGGCAACAAGGTCGGCACCTACGAGGGAGAATAAGTATGAAGCATGAAGCAAACGGCCAAGGCGGCGACCACATTATCGTCCTAGATGGGGTGGAAGTCCAACTGTTCTACTCCTTTGACAATGACCGGGTCGTTGTCCAAATTGACGGAGCCCCCGCAACGCGAGATAAACTAAGCGTCATGATCAACGATGCCGAAATCTTCAACGGCATCATCGACTAGACCCCTGTCCCCCTTCGCACTACATTGCCGCGGAGGGGACTTTTTCTTGCTCACTAAGAATATCCTGCGCACAAAACAGGTTCTCCACCCCACCACGAGCCAACAACACCAACACCTTCTGATCCCACGACACAGCCTCACCCTTAAGATCATCTTCCAACAACACCGCGGTCTCCTCACACCCTGCCACAGTGCCGGACTCGATACACTGATCAATCAAACGCTGAGCATGCGCTAAACGATCTGGTTGCACAGGAGAGTAAAACCACACATCGCAAAAAGCAGTACCCAGACCGTAGGGTAAGGTAAGAGCATAATCAACACAATCCCTGCTAAAAACGTGGCGGTTGTTAAGGTAAGAACTAGGGTGCGGTCGCTCGGAATACTGCATGGTCACTGTCTCTTTGTGGTTGAGTAACGGTTAATATCTTGAGCTTATAATATTTTTGCGCCCGCTCCTCATAAAACCAGGTTTTTACTTTATACGGCCCATGTTGTTGGTATAGTAGTAGCACAGATTCTGTTTTAACCACTTCCCACGAAAGACCACCCTGAAACTATGGCTCCTAGCACCATCGACCGCGATAGGTTCATTCGCCGCGTATATGACGACGTTGCGCGTTTCCCTATGCAGCTGCCAGACAGGGTATCCGCAATGGAAGTAGACACAGCCTTGTGCCACTTCGTTTCCCAAATAACCCCAGGCACCCGCGCCGGGGATTTGCCGAAGATGATGATAGACTCCGGTCTTTTTGAGTTTGATACGTGGACTCAAAAGGTAAGCCCTTTAGTGCCGCATGCGAAACCGGAAGTCGTGTCCAATACTATTAAACGCGCCCTGCTCAACCGACTCACGAAGGCTTTGAAGGCACAAAATGTGGGTGGTATTGCAGGACGCGACGCCGTGTTTAGTTAAACTTTCTTGATAAGAAGGCGCACATACGTGGACTTATAGTCCCCTTCAGGGGTGACAAGTGTAGCGCGACTGTTGAGGCTTCCTGGTGTCGGATGATCCTGTTTCGTATACGTTTTAGTTTTAAGACCAGAACTATTCCTGGAATCAGTAATGCCCACAATCCTAAACTGCTCTGGGCAATGCTTATCTAAAAACGAAATAGGAACCCCCATCACACCCTCATAATCTGACGGAATAGCAGACGTATACGGCACCTCAATCGCCGGGTAATTATCGTATTCCTGATACGCAAAAGCATGGGCCTTGATCTGTTTATTATTCTGCAGATTCTCCTCCATAGTCCGCAACTCTAACGGCTTATGGCGATACACATTTTGAATATCAGTAAACCACCGTACCCCCTTAACACGCACAAACTTATTTCCCTTATCGTCAATACGTGACCCCGATGCTGTTAACGGATAATCATTCGGTACACGAAACTCCCTATCACCTCCTGTAATAGACGACCCGTACCACAACTTGCCGTGGTGAATAAGTGGGAAAATATCCGCACAACTCGACGCGTTCATATTCCCTACGATGGATACTTTCGCATGCCCCGCACGAGCCCATGCCACGAACTCACGAAACAACGAAAACGGCGGGTTGGTGATAATGAAATCTGTTTCTTCACGAAAAGCGCTCACCTCCTCACTCCGAAAATCACCATCACCACGCAACAAAGCAGAATAGTCCTCCTTGCCCGCCTCCTTAATGAAAACCTCGCCGCGACCGCCCTCACGGAAACACGTAGCCACCAGACTCTTTAGTCCCAAACGGTCAAAATTCTGGGCAAAAAACTCCACAAACGCACTCTCTGACGCCACATCGCACGGGCACAATACACTGCGGCCCGAGAACACTTTCGGATCACACTCCACATACGTCTCCACCTCACGCGCAATATCATCAAAAGACGTATAAAACTCATCCTTCTTCGCCCGGCGCGCCTGGGTTAGTGTGGTGCTATTATTTCTGCTCATCAGTATCCTCTTCTGCGTCTAGATCAATCATTGTAAAGTGTGAGCTGCCTGGCGTGTGGGTTGCAGCGTCCATTTTTCCGATCTGCGACTCCAACCATTCCTGACTATCCTCATCCACCATGCCGCGGGTGGCGGGATCGTCGGGGTAGTCTGCAGCGTCGTCTTCGTCGTCATCGAATCCGATTACTGTTGCAGTTGATGTGACTCGGTTGCCGATATAGTCGTCGTCTAACACGTCATAGGTCCGTCGTGACTCAATGGGCTTGCCCTTTTTGGACAAAGGAACAAACGGGTAGTTTTTAAGTACCTCAATATCATCAAGGGCTGCAAGTTCATCGGGTTCAGGCTCCTCGTACCACATGCGGTCATAGAGTACAGGGATATTGTCGGAGATTTTTTCTTTGTATTCTGCCCACGGTTTCGCGGCAGGGCCGGATGTTTCTGGGGGCATGCCGGGCGAGTAGGCATAATAGGTTTGGAACTCGACCACGGATTTACCTTCGTCAGTTCCGATCTCAATGATGCCGCGGCCTTTATCTTCTTCCTGAATGGACTGGCCGATGCGGATAGCTTTGGGGCGTGTTTCGTTAGAAAACGAGTCCGAGAGGGTGCGTGTAGAAGCCTGTCCCAAGGACACGATGAAGCTGAGGTTGGCTTTAAGGTCACCGTCGAATGTGTTTTTGTATACGTCCTGGGTGGCGATAACCATGTGGATTTTTGCTTGTCGTGCCTTCGCAGCAATGTTTTTGAGTATATTATTGAATACATCGAGTCCTGGTTTGCCGTAGCGGCCCTTGATCTCGCGGACAACGGAGCCGAATTCGTCAAGGAGGAATAACATGGGCGGGGCGGGGAATCTCGGCTCAATGCCTTGCTTTTGTCGCCGCTTGGACAATTCATAGCGGGCGTCCATTTGTTCTTCCACGAATTGGGCGATGCGTACCCAGTCTTCAATTTTGGAGCCGACAGCAACGACGTTGTTTTCTTTAATGAGAGAGATGTAGTCTGTGCGTTTGCCGTCAACAATGACGATTTCCCACCCGCGGGCGCGTAGGTCTTCGATAAGGCCGAGGGTGAATACTGATTTACCAGAGCCGGTGCCGCCTACAACGAGGCCATGGGGGCTCTTTTTGGGGTTGATTTGGATTTTGTTTCCGAATGCGTCTACGCCAACGGTAAAGCGCATTTTTTCATAATCGTCGAAGGCTTCGTCGGTGCTGGTGACAACATGATCGGGCAGGTCAGGGAAGACCATTTTGGGGAATGGTTTTTTCTTGGAGAATACGAGTCGGTCTTCGTCGATTTTTTCTGTCATGGACCATAGGACTTTGCCTTTGGGGATGGATTTTGTGACAGAGGCGAAGACTTTTTCTACGAGTTTGTCGTCTGTGAATCCACCGGCGCGACTGGAAGCGACGACAATTTCAACGGGGTCGATAGCGTTGGGGTCGTCTTCGGGGTATTTGCTTTCTTTGCTCATAAAGACGGCTTTGTCTTTGTAGGATTGAAGGATGACTCGTTGGACGCGTTGGACGAGGGGGGATTTTTGGTCGCGTGGGGTGAGTGCTTTTTGTTTGCGTACAGCAAGCATGGTGTCATCGATGACGAATTCTTCATCATCGTCTTCTTCGGTTTCTTGTTGCTCGGGTGGTTCTTGTGGTGCGGGCGGTTCTGGCTGCGGAGAGGTTTCTACATACTCGTCAGCGACCGCGGGCTCCATGTCACGCGAGGGCTCGGGACTTCGGGTCATGTCCGCAAGATAATTATCGTCAGGCTGTGCGGTGTAGAGAAGTTTAGATACAACGCCGCATAGTGCTGCAACAATAAAGGGCACAAGGGCACGCAGTATTACTTGTGGGGTGGTATAAGACGTGCCCGCAATGGGTGTAGTAATGCGGTAGAGGGCATAAGAGGCCCCGCAGATGGCAGCTCCGAGAGCTATCCAAAAAAAGGCGACGCTAAGAAGTTTCAGGTTGCGGGGTGAGAGGCTAAACATGGACTATATACTACTCGGTATGTGGGTAGCGTGGGGAATGTTTTTTGCGGTCTTGGCGCGCCGGGCTAGTTGAATTCGGCGTCAATAAGGGGTACAACTGTGCCGTATTGTTTGAATTCGTCCGCGAAACTTCCCCATCTATCTCCGTAGTAGATTAGGGCACACGCCATGGGTGCTCCTTTAGGGTCTTGTTTTCCGTTGAGATAGAATTTGAATCTGGAGTCGGCAAGGAAACAAATAGCTTGTGCCACAGGAAATACATGTTCTTTCCAGTGTCGCGTATTTGTTGCTACAGGTACAAGCGCGATGACTTCGGAACCGTTGTGTGCCGCGGTGCTGATTTTTTCGAACCAGTTGAGGATTTTCGTGCCGGTTGTCATGTCGGTGCCGTAGGGCGGGTTGACGAAGATCGTGGCCGCGTCCCAGGGTTCTTTGAGACCGTCGGTGTGTGGCAAACAGTATTCGATGTCAGCATCAACGGTTGAGTCTCTGTTCGAGCAGGGATCAAGCTCAATTGTCCCACCAAAAACTTCTTTTACTGAGTCGATAATGTGTGGGGGCGTACACCAATTTTTAGTGGTGCTAATAGCCTGTCGGCCAGCAGTCATGGTTTCTCCTTGTACAAGCGAAAAGCCCCGAACATTGGGCAATGTCCGAGGCACAAGAACAAAAAGGTTTAAGAGTTCTGGGACTTAAACTCCTCAACCAGCTCTTCCATATCCAACGTCTCTAGTGCCTTGCAACGGAAAAGCACATCTAGACCCTCTGGGCCATTATCAGCAATCGAGGACAAAGTAAACCCAGTCTCTTCCAGCCTAGACATAGGATCAGACTCGAACATACAATCAATAATGTTCTCCCGAGCCTCCTGCGCACTACCAGTATACGACCCAGAACCATTACCTGTCACAGAATCATCTTCGAGGAGCACGTTATAAATATAATCCTCGTCCTCATTGACTAGCTGCGGCATATTAGCAAACGCATCAAGAACATTCTGCCTAGTCTCATTAATATACTCAGAAAAATACATTCCTTCTCCTTAATCCTGCGGAATATCAGTACGAGGGTCAAAATACTTCCACCCCACACCATGATACTTCGACATCTCCGGCTCATCAGCCAAAGAATCCATCACAAAAGCAACATCATCCTCATCATACTCCTCAGCCATGACAAGACCCAATGTCATAAGAGCAATCGTAGCCGCCGTATCACCCTCCGGGATCTCATACAACTCACGATTAGCCTGCGTTGCCTCCACACGAATCGGCACCATGGTCAGAGGGGCTTTAATAGGCGAGTCAAACGACATAGGCTTACCCGTAGACGGCAAAGGGGTGTTTTCTACATGGCGGGTTACAATACGACCCAATTCTTTTGCTGTTTCATCGCCGCGGCGGCTAAAAATCTGCGAAGTCCATTCCGCCGTCTCAGTGCGCACCAATAAACGTGTCACCATAATCTTTTGCTCCTATACCATTGCGTTGGGACGAGTCTTACATCCCACACTAGCAGTAATAAACGGGCTTTTCGGTGCTTTTAGACCCAGCTCAACACAAACACGGTTAAAAATAAACCAGTTAGCCGCAGTCGAGACAATTGTCCATGCAGAGCGAGTATTAAACTGACGCTTCTCCAACGCAGCCAGAGACATGCACACATGCCACACAATCTTGCGCCGACGATCCTTATCTGGGCCAGACGCAGCATCTAGTTCACGTAGTGTGCGGGCGGACTTAGCAGGCGTGTAGGGCAAAGATACTCCGCCCATAACACTGTAGGCGTGGTCGTCTAAGTGATCTAATGCCTCCTGGGCACACATTTGTTTTACCGGGCACATGGAGCAAATATCCTCCGCCTTGGGGTGAGGTGTTTGCTGGGACGTGTAGCCGCGAGCGCAGAAAAGGTCTGAGTTTTTACCAAAACAAGACGACCAACGTAGCCACTCATCCGTGCAAGATCGCTCAATGCGGTCAACGATTCTGTGCAACTCAACTCGGGATACAACACGGGCGGGGATGTAGCCGGTGATGTCAACGATAGGGGCTGTTGAAGGTGTTTGTGCCATGGGGGATTTTTGTCCTTTTGTGCTTACAAGTAAAGAAGACTTTTACGGGGGCAGACTAAGCGGGCTAAGCACCATAACATGAGGTACTTAGCCCGCACAAACCTACTTCACTTCGGTTTTCTTATCAGGGTTGATGCCTAGCTGGGCATTAATATCATCTGCGATTTTCTTCTTCAGGTCCTTCGACGGGGTGATCCGCAACGTTGGCCTGCTGGATTCCTTCAAGTAGGTGCATTCGTCTAGAAGGCCGGGGTGCAGCTTTTCGACCTTTTCCTTATCCAGTGTCTTGCGGTATTCGTACGAAGCGGTGATTTTACCTTGTACGGAGCCGTATGCTTGCTCCGCGTATCCTGCGCCAGTAAGTTCGCGGATCTTGTTCTTTGCTTTTTCTTCTTCAGCTTCGTAGTGCTTTTTGAATGCGGCGGCGCGGCCTACGATTTCGATGTATTTGTCGAGTTCTTCCTGGGCTTCTTGGAAATCAGTGTCGGAGTTGAAGAAGTCTTCTGCTTCGCCGATGATGTCGTTGATTTCGTCCTTGGTGAATTCCACTTTCAGTACGGAGATTTCGTACGTGTTCGGGTCGAAATCCTCATGGGTTTCCATGCAGTAGTACGTCACATTGGACTGGTTGCGCACGTTACCACCAGCAACGACACGCTGCCACAGCATCTGGCCGTAGTAGATTCCGGGGATTTCACCATCGAACTTCTCGCCGGTGGTGGTTTCAATGTAGTCACCATTGTCATCCTTTTCGAAATAGCGGAACGGGCGGCGCTCCATATCCTCAAAGGACTTACCACCAAAGCGGGTGTTGCTGGTCTTACACTCAACAAGGGTGCCGTCAAAGGTGGGGACTTCTTCGCCCTTCTTCTCATCGAGGACGCTCTTATACCCCATGCCGTCGGGGGTGGCACCGAAGCGGGTATCCTTGGCGTTGACCCAGAGTTGCTCGTTTTGTAGCAGGTTAAGGCCAAGTTTTTCCGCGGTGATCTTGATGATTTCCGGCTCGCGCTCATGGCCGTGGTCAAAAGCCTTGGAGCGTCCTAGTTCCTTGGGGTTGCGCTTATCATCAATGATGTCGCGGTAGGTGGCGGGGGTGGGGCGCAGGTAGAGTTTTGCCGCGGAAGTGGCGGTGAGTACGAAAAGTCGCTGTTGCTTCCATTCCTGCTTGTTCGCTGAGCGGATGGCGGTGAAGTGCTTGTTGCTAGGGTTGAATGTAGTAGTCATAGGTGGGTGTAGTCCTTTTCTGTACTATCGGGATACGTCAATATTGTATGTCCGCGCCGGGCACTTGGCAAATCCTAAAAACCGTTTGGGAAAAACAATTCTTTCTGCCTTTTGTTCCGTATTCTTCATTGGCCCATGCGGTATGGTTAAAACGTCTTGTCTTTCAACGGCTTGGAAGGAACCCCGCGCTTTATGACCTACCCTGAAAACCAATTCGGCCCCGACCACTACTCCTGGCTCATTGGCCGAAACCAACTAGAGATGCCCACATGCCTCGGCCCCATCGCACCTGCAGAACCCACTGACCGCACCGCAGTAGTAGAACAAGAGCTTCGTCAATGGTCTGTAATTGACAGTAACGGTGAGATCACTGAGCAAGCGCGGGCCCTTTTTGAAGGTGTTACCCACTATAAGTACAGTTTCTGGGGGACTTTGCTGCTCATTAATGAAAAAGAACCCATTGAAGTGGAACTTGACCAGGAACTCATTGACTGGGGTGTTGCAGCATCTTTGGTTGACGTGCCGCGTGTTTTTTGGCAAATTACTCGCCATGCCGGTGGGGTGACAGTTGCTATGCGTGCCGGAGACAGTATTGTAGTCACCCGGCGCGAGGGGTCTGATGGCGGGATGCTGCAGGATTGTGCGGAAGAATTGCTGAATGTGATTAATCCGACGGGGTCGTGGCCTGCGGGTAAGTTTAAGCCTGTGATGGTGCCGATGAGTGTGTTTGAGTCTATGCCACAGTCGTTGGTTCGTGCGGATTCTGATGCGTCGAAGGCGATGCGGAAGTTGCGTCAGTTGATGGCACAGGAGAAGGTTCCAACGGATATGATTGAGCGTTATTCGAAACTGTTGTCAGTCGAGAAGTTGGCGCACACTAATGTTCTTTTCTCCCCCGCGCCGGGTAAGATTTCGTCCATGCGGTTTGAGGTGGAGTTTTTGTATGAGATAGGTATGGTGTTGTCGGGGTATCGTAATAATTTTGAAGGTGAGGAGTCGGTGTATGTTGCTCCGGCTACTGTGTCGAGTATTGCGGATCAGATGTCACGTATTCGTGAAGGTGCTATTCGTCGTATGAATTGATGATACAAAAACAATCCCCCTTGAGCTCTCGTATTAGAGAACACAAGGGGGTTTGTTACGAGGGGTTATTTAAGCGCCGCGGAGGAGGCCAGCCTGAATGCCCATCTGGACTGCCTGATGCCAGATATTCTTATCCTCAACGGTTTCAACCATCCATGCACCATTCGGAGCCTTCTTGGTAGGCTTCTTCTGAACCTTGCCCACGATCGGGATGTTACGCTTCAACGCATCCTGCATGGAGTAAATGATGTAGGAGTTGAAGTTCATGGAATCGCGGTACACGGTGCCCTGGTTGGGGCCGGTGACAACTAGGAAGTCGAGGACACAGCGGTTGTAAGTGTCGCTGCCGTTGCCGTACTTGGAGGGTACGTCATACTCAATCTTGGTAGGCACCATGAGGAGGATAGCGTCGCCTTCCTTGCGGATGTCGCCTCGGTCCTGGTTTGCCTGGTACATGTACTGGTCCGGGTTGTTGAGGTCAACAACTGCGGGGCCGCTGGCGGTGATGGTCTCACCCGCCTGCTGCTGCTGCGGCTGACCCTGGAATCCGCCCTGGTTCTGGAAACCGTTCTGCTGATTCTGGAAACCACCCTGATTCTGCTGGCCCTGGAAACCGCCCTGGTTCTGGAAACCGCCCTGATTCTGCTGGAACCCATTCTGCTGGCCCTGGAAACCGCCCTGGTTCTGGAATCCATTCTGCTGATTCTGGAAACCACCCTGATTCTGCTGGCCCTGATCCTGCGGAGACAAGAACTGTGGAGCCTGATTATCCGGCTGCTGGCCCTGGAAACCACCCTGACCATTCTGCTGCTCCTGCTGAGACTGTGGGGACTGGAACTGCGGAGCCTGATTATCAGACTGTGGAGCCTGATCCTGCTGCGGCTGAGCCTGCTGATCCTGGCCCTGCTGAGCCTGAGACCACGGATCCTGACCACCAGACTGCTGAGACTGATCCTGCTGCGGCTGAGCCTGAGACCACGGATCCTGCTGCTGAGACTGACCCTGCTGCTGTGGTGCCGCAGTCGGATCAAAACCTGCCTGGGAAGCAAACGGATTTTCGGAGCTGATGTTCTGATTAGACATGAAAGTTAAACCTTTCTAGAAAAAGTGGAAATTGGAAAATGATTCAAAAGACAAAATTACTGAGAAGCCAGATTACGCAAACGATCCTGACCATACGTGGTGTACTCGTCTACCCAAATATCCTTATGCTTCTCCCACAACGCAGCCATCTCAACCCAGTCGTTGGTCTTATCCAGCTCTTCCAAAATAGCCGGATTAACACCAGAGATGAGCTTATTGTCCACAACCTTATCGGCATGCGCCTGATTAACGTTGTACAAAGTCTTAGCCACGTCCGCCATATCCTGGCATTGGCTCTTGTCCAGGCCAACAATATGACCATTAGATCGGCCACTCTCGTCCAACGTACGAGGCAGCACAAGGACACCAAACTTAGCGTCCTGCCACTTAGCATCAGACAAGTCCTTTTCTGCCCAACCGGACTTAGCACCCTTGCCCAAAATACGATGCGACTGAGACGCGAAACCAGCATTAGCAGCAAAACCAGGTAGACGACGCTCCCAGTGCGGCGATGTAGTCAGGTGCAGACTAATTGTTTCACCATCCGGCCCGGTATAGACGCGATAAGTATTAGATACCGTGTACTGGCCGTCTTCGGGGGTGACACCGTCCTCACCAGCTCGGGTGATAAGACGATTCGTCAGATTCTCGTTGAAAGTCAGTCGGTACTTGCGCAAAACAATGTCGTAGGCCTTAACATACGGCTGAATCTGTTCCGGCATTTCCGCAATTTCAACGCCGTGGTAGTCATAGGCGTTAATCCAAGCGGTGATAGCCTCAGCTACTTCTGCTGCGCGTCCTGCAACACCGCGGCTCTGGTAGGTGTCAGCAATGTCTTCAACCATGTCGTCGGGGGAAGAAGTCTCCAGCGACTGCAGGTAGGAAGGATCGTTAACGACAGAGCGCAGCATGTCTCGGGAGGAGATCTTTGCGAGTCCGCGAATGTCGTTGAGGCCATTAGACAGGGTGGAGTCGAGCAGCAAAGTTACCTTAGTGCTGGACTTCGTGTTCTTTGCCGGGTCGGTAAGCGAGTAGCCGCCCTTGTCGTAGCGGTAGGTACGCTCTGGGCCGGACTGGTCGGGCAAAGGGATTCCAAAGATCTTAGTGGCCTTCGGTTCCTTGGGGTCGTGTTCTTCTGCCTGTGGCACAGTGTTGGTTGGCAGAGGGTCAGTTTGGTTGACCAGGAAAGGGTTTTGAAGATTTGGCGTGGTCATATAGGTTAAATCCCACTTTCTAGTGTGTAGTACGCAATGTAGCACAGGGATTGAAGTCCGCACCCTGCGAACCCGTATTATGGGCCGTGGAGCACGCGTAATAATGTTCCACGTTGCCGCCTTGTGTAGGCGACTGATTGAGACTATACCGTGTGTGGTTGTGGGTGTCAAAATTTAGGGAATGTGCCGTTGAAAGCACAAAAACGGGCACCGAAAACAATAGTTTCAGTGCCCGGTTTGTTGGGTGTGCTTTTTGGGCTTAAGAGGAAGAGTTTTCTGCTGCTTGGCTGGCTTGGGCTGCGTTTTCATCGTGGGCTTGTGCCAGCATTTCTAGTCCAGCACAGTCCTGTTCTACGGACACGCCGAACTCGTGGCAGGATTTGACTACTTTTTCCAGCTTTTCGTACAGGATTTTGCGTGTTTCGTCAGTAATGGGCATCGCTCCGCCTGTGGCGGTGTAAGTTTTTGCGTCTTCGTCGTAGGCGTCGAGAATGGCTTGGACGGATTGGGCTACGTTTTCCCAGCGTTCTGCGGCCTTTTTGTACTGGGAAATGAAGTCTCGGATGTTGTCTGTGTTGACAATAACGGTTTCCCTGGATCCTAGTCCGCTGCCGAAACCACCACCGGCAGAGCTAAGCATGTCGCTTAGTCCACCAGAAGATTTCATGGCGTCGCCAAGGGATGATCCGCCTAGTGCGTCTGCTAAAGAAGAGTCGTTGGAAGATTGTCCTTCATTATGTGCCAATGGGTTAGTCATTTAAAAACTCCTATTCTCCTCGCCTAAATTCCGCAACTTCTTCCTTAGTCATAATATGCGGCCCCTGATCATTGTCGGAAGATTCAGACTTCTTATCCTCTTCCTTCGGGGTCTCGTCACTGCTTGGAGTGCCCACAGTCGACTCCTTCTTTTCATCCTCATCGTCAGCCTCTAGACCGTCTGTCACAAAACTTTCTTGAAAATGATCCCCACCTTTGCGGTACCTATCCGCATCATCACTTTTCGCATCCGGCTCCAACTGACTAATCCTAAATCCAATATCCGCATTACCCAGCTGCAAAGCCTTATACGTCTCGTCTTTAAGATCAGCAAACTCCGCCAAGAAGTCCATAATAGACCGACCAAAATGATCTACACGATCCGCAGTATGCAGTAACTCGTACTTAGTATCAATAAGCCGATCTTTGCCCGCCTCAGCAATCTTCTTCTGCACATCTCGAAGCTCCGGGCACCAGTCTTCTTCAATGACATTATCGTCAAAAACGTCCTGGACCTTTGACAATTCCATGGCCTTTTTATCAAGCTCACCTTTTAAAGAGTTGAGCTTTTTAGCCATAGCGAGCATTTCTTCATCGGAAAGTTTAATGGTAGGCATGGGTTATTTCTCCTTCATAGAGTCGAGAGAGGCAAGAGTATTTTCGGTGTTTTCTTTATTCTTAGCTACAAAGTCTTTAACAATCTCGGACAATTCACCATTGTTTTTGGACAAAGACGCAAGATCATTTTGCACTATCTTCATCACCTTCAGCACCTCGTCACGACGCCGGAAAGTATTGCCTGTGACCGTATGCCCCCACTTAGGGTCCAGCACAGACACGTCTTTTTCATCAAACTTGCTTGATAAAGACTCCATCTGCGAAATAACCTTCTTCAAACGATCTGCAGACTCTTCTAACGTCTGATGGATTGAGCGCACTTCGCTTTCACTAAAAGAAATAGCCATAAAATCCTCCAACCTGTCAGCTGCCTATATTCTATCAACCGCCCCGCACAACACCTAGAAAACAAAAACCCTGATTATTCATCTAAGTCGGCAAACTTACTGCCCTGATCCTTTTTGCCCTTATCCGCGCTCTTACGCACCCTTGGCGCGGTGGGCTCAGCGACTGGGGCCTCGTTATCATCATGAAAATCAGAATCCCACACATAGTCCAATGACGTAGCCACTGACCAGATAGGGCCCACAACGAACATGACACCGACATAAAGCAGAACATTAAACACCCCGAGTCCTGCACCATGCGCGCCGGGCAGGTCGAAAAGTGCGGAGGATTGTGGGGTTAGAAACCCGGTTTCGACAAGTAGGTTAGCGGCTTTGGGAGATGTGGCGGCTGCTGCCCAGCATAAGATGAGTACGATAAAAGGCAGCACTGCCCAGGATTTTTTGTGTAAAGCCACGGAAAACCCAAACTCCTTTCCCAAAATTAATGAGTCAAGTATACAATGCTTTGTAGTTAGCCTTCCCGAAAATCCTCTCTCTGTGATGAAAAGAAAGGACACGAATACCCGTGCCGCTTATTACTTCAGAAGATAGTTTCTCCTCCGGTAAACGAGCCGAGGCACGGTCTTTTAACCTGGAGAAGGTCATTAAGTTTATTGTTGTGCCGTTTTTGATTCTGGTGATTCTGGCGGCACTTTTTGTCAACAAGGATCGTATTACAGGGCTTATCCCAGGCGGTGGGGAAACAACTCAGGCTCGTGACGAAAACGCTGGTGAGGACCTTAACAACAAAGAAGAGGAGGCACCTGCGCCTGAAGCTGGTGAAGAAGAAATCCCGGAGTTAGAAGATTCTCCTGCGGCACCGAAACCGCCCGAAGTTCCTGCTATTGATACGGGTGCGAAACTCTACGATAAGGTTTTAGAGACCTATAAGGTGCCGGTTGTTCATACGAAGGGTTTTACCTCGCATGGGGATTCTCGTATTGATTTTGATACTGTGTGGTCTACGGATCGGCAGATTGGTTCTGGCACGATTACTTTTAATGGCAAAACAACCGACACCTATGTCATTAAAGGTCTACTTTTCGTCCGCAACACAGACAATATCCTCGCCGACATAATCGAAACCCCCGTACCTCTGCCCGGCTGGGTACTAGTCAATGCATCAGACGAAATCCAAAACATCTACCCCGACACCTACCTCATGGAGCCTGTTAAGGGTAAACAAGAGGTCAAAGCCCAAAACGACCTACTTGTCGCAGACGACTTCCACGCTAAACTCAGCGAAGACAAAAAACACCTCATAGACTTTACCGCACCGCGTGCCTCCTGGTCACTAGAGCCTGGAAACGGAGACCACATCAAGCCAGTAGAAAAGGACTTCCGCGCAGATGGTAAGGTAGAAAAAGACCCTGACGGCAGGTGGAAAGTTTTCCGACTAAAATCCTAGACGCCTACAGAAAGAACCCATAATGCGCACACCCGCAACCTACTTTTACCTCGATGAAGGACCCGAACGCGATGGCCTTGCTACCTTCTACCTAGTAGACCGACGCTGGGATAAAACTTCCCCGTGGTGGAAACGTTATAACACGTACCGGCATACCAGCGAGTTTTTCCACATGACACCCTTGTTGTGGATTACAGGTATTTTATCTGCAGGTTCCTTAATAGCCATGGCGGCAACTACCACAACCGCGGGGCTTGCTCTCCTTGCAATGCCCTCACTGGTGTTTTCAGTGGCCCTGTTTTACTTCATCTACACCGTGCGCTACGAGCGGGTTGTGGCAGGGTTTACCACAAAGGTAGACGATCCCACGGAGTTCAAAAACAACATCAACAATCTATTTGCCCAACCTGATACTGCCCCCGAGGCGTATCAGCTAGTGTTAAAACTGCAAGAAAAAGACGAATCTAACGCTGCTGCTGCAAGGAGTTTTTAATCATGGTCACTATATCTGAACTTATCCACGATCTTGAAACCGTGCCGGGAATGTTGTACCTGCGCTACGATTATGGGTTTATCACTGGGGTGCGTGTTGCTCGTGATAACAGCAGTATCGAGCTGCATTCCTGCCATGAGCATGAGCCGCTGGACGTGGCAACAATAAAAACTGCCCTGGCTGGTGTACCAGAGCAGCTTATGGACACCCCTGTGTATGGTGTGCTCGATGGGGAACGTGAGCAGGTAAAGAGCTTTAACGCCGCAACTGCAACGCTCTTTTAAGTTAAGGTTCCGTAGCGGGCAAAATAGCCGCCCATGTAGCGTTCCATCTCGTCCCATGCGTGGCGGAACGCGCGACCTGAACCTGTTTCATTATTGTGGCGGCGATCATTTGCAGCGCACGCGGACAGGTAGGTTACTGCACGCTGTGTTTGGGTATCGTCGTCTTCCAAAGACAGTCCCGCGGCTTGGATACTGGCGTTGACGTCATCGGTGAAGTCGTTGAAGTCTTCAGTGGTGGAACCCTTGAGGTAGGTGTAGTGGGCGGACCTGTTTTCTAGGGTGTCGTCGTCGATGGGCAGTGACAGTGCAATACCGAAGCGGCAGGCCTCGTAGATGGTCTCCGAGCTAAAGTGCGGCAGGGCAGGGGAGAATACGTCGAAGAGGGTGTGGGCGATGGAGTGCATTTGTTCCATGAAGTCAGCGGATCGGGAGACGTTGACGGGGATAGCACGATCGTCGTTGTTTTCCGACCAGATTTCAGCAAAGTGGCTGGAGGCGCTGAGAATGGAAACAAGGTTGTCGTCAAAGGTGATGGTGCCGTTTTCGTCGACAAGGTATTCTTGTGCGAGTTGGGGGAGTTTATTGTTGAATGCCATGGGAGTCAGTGTACCTTTCTAGGCAATAATCCGGTAGTTTTCTTTGATTTCGTCAAAGGGGCCCAGGACGTGGAGGAGTTCCGGGTTGTAGGTTTCGTCGTCTGCCCAGCCTTCGTGGGAGTCAATGTGGTCTACGAGGTCGGTGACGAGACCGGAGATGTCGTAGCGTGCGGCAGACGGGCCGAGGGCAGCGATGATATGGTCTTCGAGTATGTTGATGTGTTTTTCGATCATGCTGATAGTATAGCGATGAGTATTTTCTAGTATGGAAGGTTAGAGCTGATGATTTCTTTGGACGCTGTTGTTGAGACTCTTGAAAATTGGGGTCTGGTGGAAGATGCAACGTTTGGGCAGCATACTGTGCAGATTGAGACTATTGATGTGGCGCACTATGGCTCCTTGCTTCTTGAGCAGGATGACGAGGGTAATGTCTTGATCATGGACGTGGAGTCTAAGTATGTTTTGGCTGTGTCGCGTCCCGGGCACAGTACTGGTGAGGTAGCTGCCATGGTGCTGAATTTGGCTGCGCATGGAAACGTATAAAAAATGTCGAATATTGAGGATTTTTCAGGCTTGAACGAGTTGTTTGATTTTGCCGCGGAGTACTGGTTTGTTTCCGCCCCGGAGGAGGTGTTCGCTGTTGATTTGAACGGGCCGGAGTCTATGGATGAGGCTATTGATGTGTGCGTTGAGAAGATTATTGAGGCTGAGGGTGAGTTTTCGCACCGGAGTGTTGTCGGTGAGGATACTGTGCAGTATGCGGCATGCGATCAGAACATTATAGAGTTAACAGGTTTGGTTGAAGGCGAGTTAGTAGTGGCCCGCATTGAGGCATTGTCCTAGGTCGTGAATAGGGCCGAGTGGCTATTGTGACTCGTTTGTTGCATGTGCTACTTCTGCAATGCGTTCTTCTGAAAGGCCCCTGTATCGGGCTTGGTCAATGAGTGCGTCACGGTGGGACTCTAGTTCGTCGAGTTTTTGTTTCAGTTCGGCAATCTCGGTGTTTGTTTCCTTGATGTACTGCACGATGGGGTGTTCTCCCCCGCCGTAGGTGTCGACGATAACCATGATTTTGTCGGTGTCGGCGTTGGAGATGGCGGTGGCAAGCTGGTCGCGTAGTTGTGGGTCAAGGTCTGGGGTATCGTCGCAGATTTTGTCGAACCTGGTGCGGGCTACGCGTGCGTGGCGGATGTCTTTTTTGTCGCCCTTGTTAGCGTCTCCTTGTAGGACGGCGGCGTTGAAGGCGTGTGCGAAGGCGACGCGAAGGTTTTTGATGGTCATGGTAGCGGACTCCTTGTCTAGTGGTGTGATGTACGTTGGTTATTCTATTACACCATACTAAATGTTGCAATGCAATTAGCATTAAATAAACCCGTATGGTAAACTAAAAACAAAACAGTCAACACCAAAGGACACACAATGACCACCCTCACCCAACTCGTCACCACCCACGGAAACTACCCCTTCACCGGCTTCGAAAACACCCACCTACCCAACACCTACACCAACAACGACACCGGATACAACAACCTCACCATCAACCTCGCACCCACACCACACACCAAATCCGACGCACTCACCGGAGGCCCCGCACTCCTCATCAACATCATCGCCACCCACAACACACCTGCCCCCAACGACGTCACCCAAGAACTCACCACTGGACAACACGCCACCACAACCCGAGCATTCATCCACCAAGAACTCCAACGCTTCAACGCCCCCAACACCATCGATGACCACAACATCACCTTCCGACCCCTCAACAACGCCTGGCAAACCCACATCAGCTACTACACCTACGACAACAACACCCTCTCCTTCGAAGACTTCTACATCAACCACATCGACACCATCGCAGCAGCACTCCACCTCACCCCAGCACACTAACCCCACAAAACCCGCACAGGCTGATACACTGCACAAAAGAACCAAAAACCAACTAGGGAGAAACCTTTGTCCATCCTTGACACCATCACCGCCGCGGCAGAATCAGTCACCCAAGCTGTTACCGCCAACACACCACTGACAAGCCTTCATGCCCGCGGCGACTACCCCACCATTTCACACACCCCAAGCATTGCTGACCTGATCGCAGACATTGACCAGCGTCCTAGGGCCACAGAGGTAGGCAACTTCTACCACGGAGACTACTCCACCCCGCTCGTAGGTGATGAAACCGCTACCCAGTGGTTAAACAAAGAAGACATTGACTTCACCATGCCAGAAAAGGGTTCACTGTCGGCAGAAGACATGGAAAACGTCATCAACGAGGCACTCGATATTCGTGGTATTGAGGACTCCGAGCTGCGAGAAAAATGGACGCAGGTACTTACCCTCATTGGTGAAAACGAATCCACCTCTGCCCCTAATGCGGTTAACACGTGGGATAAGAACTATCACGGTAAAGAAATGAGCGACGGGTTTAAGTACCATGCTTCCCGCGGCTGGTTACAACTTGTGCCAGATACCTTCGCCCAATACCACCAGCCGGGGACATCTGATGCTATCTACGACCCAGTAGCACAAGCCTCGGCAGCAATAAACTATATCGAGGCTCGACACAACGTGTACTCCAACGGTGTCGGCCTCGATACGTTCTATCAATCGCGGTATCCTAAGTACCGCGGATATTAGTGGCGGTTTTTGCGGAACAGTACGATGACAATACCGACACAGAGCAGTAGTGCGGCGATACCTGCGATAAGGAGCACGTTAGCGCCTGTGGATGCGAGTGCGCGTTGGGTGTTGCTTTCGCCTGTGTTGTCAGGCGTTTGTTGTTCGGGGGTTCCTACCGCGTAGTTGTTTTCAGCGTCCGGTGCTGGTGGCTGGACGCGTTGTTCGTAGACTTTTTGTGGGTCTAGTGTGGTGCGGGGTTTGCTGGTAGGTGCGGGGTTTTGTGTGATGGGTGTTTCTTGGGTGTCGGTAGGCTCAGCGGGGCTTTCTTCTACAGGTGCCTTAGTGTTTTCGGCAGTGTTGTCTGTAGTGCCCTCTGTGGGTGTCTCTGTGTTTTCTGCGGTAGTGTCTGTGGTTTCTTCCGCAGGTGCTTCGGGGTTCTCAGAAGTAGTGTCTGTCGGCTCGTTGTCTACCGGGGCGTCTGGACCCTCAGAATTATTATCTGCAGGGCCTTCTGGACTGTTGTCTGTAGTGTCCTCCGGGTTTTCTTCTGCCGTGTCTGGGTTCTCGGATTTATCTGCAGGATCCTCTGGGTTTTCTCCTATCGAAGAGTCAGGATTTTCTTCTACAGGTGCATTCGGGCTGTTCTCTGCAGGCGCATCTGGGTTTTCGGAACCATTATCTGCGGGTGCGTCCGGAGTGTCTTCTGCAGGAGCATCAGGATTGTCCTCTACAGGCGCGTCCGGGTTCTCCTCTGCAGGCGCGTCCGGGTTCTCCTCTGCAGGCGCGTCCGGATCCTCTGGCGAAGGCAAATCCTCCGGCTTCGTCACATCATTGATTACATACATAGCCGGAAGCAAAGAACCATACGCGGTACCATTTTCGTGGTTCGACACACCATGAGTAGCGATCGTTCCCTTGCCCTTAATATAGACAGCAGTGCCCGAGTCGCCCTTAATCATGGTGAAGTCATAATCAATGCTGCCAGGGTACATACCCACAATCTTGCCGCACCGCTCTTCATTTGCCATAGTGCTCCAGGCGCAGACCTCATCGTTGTCCTTATCAATCGGGCCGTAATACGGTTCTAGGTCTTTAGGATCTACAGGCCCGCCCTCGCGTGAAGTAGGAACATTGAGCTTGACATAGCCCTTATCGTTAGCAGCAGTGCTTTCCTTGTCATAGGGGTTGTCAGGGAAGTATTCTAGTGTTCCGAGTTGATTATCGTTTTCATCAAACACCGGGGTTCCTGCAGGTCCACAGTGCCCTGCGGTAAGCAGTACATTGCCGACGAGTAGGCCGGGTGAGCATAGGTGGGTTTTTCCGTCCTCAAGTTTGAGAACTAGATGGTCGCCTACTTTGACAGGTTGTGCTTCTTGGGCGAAGGCTGCGTGTGGCGTTGCGACAAGAAGTGTTGCTATACTAGAAGCGGCAATTTTTTTAAACATATTGAATCTTCAATTCTTATAACTGGACAAAAGCTAACACCACAACTCTAACAACAAACACCACCAAACCACCCCAAAAACATGAACAAAAAACTCACCACCCTACTCCTCACAGCCCTCACACTCCTCGCCACCAGCTGCACGCTGCCCACCCAACTCACCGACTCCATGACACTCGCCTGCACCAACTACGTAAACCAACACCTCACCAACAAAGGGCTACCCCCAACCGCAACGCTCGACAACACCGCCGCCAAAATACACGGCACCGCCACCATCCCCTTCACCTACACCGACCACGACTCCAACCAACACCGAGCCACCATCGACTGCACCTACAAAAAGGGATACGCCACCGGCACAATCAAAGACACCACCTACAACAAAACCTCAACAAAAACCCCCGAAGGAATGACCTACCACAACTCCGTCGACTGGCTCCCCCAACTCCAAAAACCCCACAGCATATTCCCCGGCGCGGAAATCAAAAACCTTACCCATGGATACTTCTGCAGCGCTGGATACATTGTGTCAAATGCGAACAATGAGCTCTATATCCTCACAGCAGGGCACTGCGGAAAAAGAGGAGATACATTCGCCATCTACGAACAAAACTCAAATAGGTACGAAATCATAGGCCACATGACAGACACCCGTGTGCGCTACCAAGACGACAAGGAAACCTTCATCGCAGGAGACGATACAGGGCTTATCAAAATCACCAACCCAGCATGGGTATCGGCCACACTACCTGTAGCCGGAACAACATTTAAAGGAGTCATGTCCGCACAAAAAGCAATGGACAAAGGACTTACCGTATGTCACCTGGGAAGGACTACTGGATTCTCCTGCGGAAATATTATTGACACTAACAACGGTAGCTTTAGGTTCTGGGGCCTTTCTGACCGCGGTGACTCTGGAGGGCCTATTTTTGCCATGGATAGTGACAATAATTATTGGGCTGTAGGAGTCACATCAGCAGTAGACGACTTCGCCAAAACACGCCCCTGGGGGTGGGAAATAGAGGACTTTATGCGCGACACCCGCATGCACATACCTCAAGAATTGCACAGCATGTCCTAAACCTGATATACTAACCCCTGTGCCCGGCGCGTACCTCATAGCAACCTCACCGCGCCGGGCTGCATAATCCCTCATAGCTCAGTTGGCAGAGCATTCGACTGTTAATCGAAGGGTCACTGGTTCGAACCCAGTTGAGGGAGCTTATATACCTAGGAGGATTTCAGTGGACTCATTCATTATCACCGTCACACCCCACGATACTGTGATCACCGCCAGCATCTACCTAGGTGACACAGTTTCCGATGTAGAAACCGAAGAAGTCTTCCCCCGCGTTGTTTACGGCGATACAAGCTTTTTCACCCCCGAGTACCACGACACAGTAGAGCACACCACAGACCCGCAGCGTTTTGTAGACATTATGCGCGCCACACTCGTATCCGGGGTTATAGCGCGCACAAACATGGAGCCGCTTACCTCTCGTACAGACGGCTACGACCAGGTGTTTGAGTGCATGGACTCCACACCTGGTATCGACCTCAAATAGGTGCGCCAGAATCCTGATTCTCGTCGCCTTCTTCGGCTAAAAGACGCTCAATTGCTTTCTTGCATGCCTTGAACACGGGTGATGGTGGGTTGTGAAAACTGCGGCCATTATAGAAACTTTCCAGTACCACCAACGTCTCGCCCGGCTCGGAGAGATCCTCAACCCAAATATACTGCCGAGATACCAAGTGGCCTTTCTCGGAGAAATTGATCACGTATTTAACTTTGTCGCCATAATTTCGTGCCAAAAACTTCTTATCCGACTCCAAAGCCCGGCGCGCAACATGCCTGTATTCTTGCCGAGACTTCATTGCTTCCCCTTCTTCAACACTGAAACCACACGCTTCGCCGCCGCTTTCACCACGATGCCTACAGCCCTCGCGTCTTCAACAATAGGATTCCGCGGCTGCGCAACCTCGCCCCTAAACACAATGCCATCAAAAATCTCCGCCATCGCAGCAGCAGACTCAAAAGCCTCCCGCGGCGTAGCCCCACGACCCCGATACTCCACACCCTCCAAAGAGATTTTTGCCCCATACCGGACAGAAGGGCGGCGCAACGACACTGGAAACCGAGGATAGACCCGCGCTGGCATTCTAAATTGCCTCCTGCGCGCGACGCTGAATCGGCCACACCTCATCACCATCAATAGAACGGCCCTGAGAGGCCATCCACTCCTTAAACCCAACAAACCAATCCCGATACCACCCCACCTGCTGCATATACAGCGCACGCATATCCTCAGACGGCACCCCGCCAGAAAACTCACGACCATCCAACTGCTGCTGCGCCAACTCCGCAGCCTTCAAACAGTCATAGTCAGCGGCGTGAGCCTCAGACTCGTTAAACTCAACACCATAAGCCTCACACAAATTCACCAACTTGCGCTTACCACGACGATACGGCTCCACACCTCGGTCAATGATGTATGGGTCAATGACAGGCCCATGAATGTTGAACGCACCGTGGGAGAGGACATGCAGCATAGACAGGTCATAGGCGGCGTTATAGACCACCAAAGCCGCGCCCTGCTTCCACGAGTCGTAAATGTGGGCAATGACCTCTTCAATGACCTTATCGTGATCCTCACCGTCCCGGCGCGCAATGTCAGTAGTAATACCATGCACGTCGGAGGCTTCGGTGGGGATTTCAACCCCAGGATCAGCCAGCCACGTGTGCAGGGTCTGACTGTTGGATTCAGTGTCAATATCGAGGCATGCTGCGGTGACAACACGATCAGTAGTGACATCAACACCTGTGGTCTCAAGGTCGAAGGAGCACAGGAGGCGGGGGATAGACATAGGATTTTTTCTTTCTGGTTGACTGCGGATTGCTATGCTTAGAAGAATACAGCATTCAAGAACTATGTGCGAACGGAGCCGCTTCGTTGAAAAAACAGTTTTATGTGCCTATGCAAGCAGCACCCCAAGGCTCCAAAACAGCGTTTACAACCCGACCTAAAGACCCGTCAAAGAAACCCAAAACTGTGCTACGTGAATCCAGCGCGCGAGTCAAACCCTACCGCCAAGCAGTGAAAATGTCGGCACTAGCCGCGGGTATCCGGCCACAAAAAGGCCCCATCAGCCTCGTTATTATTTTTGTGCGCAAAGCTAAGGCCAACGCACCAAAAACATACACCCCGTTTGTTACCACCCTGCCCGATATTGATAAGCAATTACGCGCCACACTCGATGGGTTAACCGGCGTCGCGTATTTTGATGACGGTCAAGTATGCCAAGTAAACATGGCTGAGATTTATCCCAATGAAGATTTTCCCAAAGTTGGGGTCTACATTGTCTACTCCGCAGGCAAAGACGTGCCCGACTGGTTAGGGTCCTGGCCGCGGGGTAAAGAGCCGGATTTCTAGTACACTAGGAACCATGGACTACACACTGTATGACGACGACACTATCCGCCACGTTGTAAACACCGCACAAGAATCAGGCAAAAACGTGTGCCTTGCTAACCTGTACCCAGATGCAGACCCTGCGCTTAAATCCGCGTTCCTAGACGCTGATAATGGGCTAGAAGTAGAAGAGTATGACGGCTCCCTCGACGCTGCCTACGAAGCACGTGGCTTTACGTCAGTCCGCGACACCATCAGCATTGCTGCCTTCCTGGCCGCCGAAAAACTCCACACCCTCGACTACTTCAACGACATCACCCCAGAAGAACTACCCGCACACTTCTACACCACACCCATGCCCGGCCACTACTATTGCCTCATTTTCGACGTTCAACAACAACCCACAGGCAACTACACCGTCAACTACAGCGACTAACCAATTTGCCAAACCCGCCGCACACGCCCTAGAATAGAGCCCTATTACAAAAACCAACAACCAACCCAAGGAGGGCACACAACCCATGCCGCACCTCCCCATTCCCGAAAGAACCCTCACCCTCCCTCACTCCACATTCGGGGCAGACAGCGACACCTACTACAACCCCACCACCCAAGCACACTGCTACATTGCCCAAGATGCGGCACACAAAATAGAACAAGACCCACCCGTAGGTCTTACCGTTGCCATCGATATTGAAACCAAAGGCCTGGAAAAATTCTTCATCCGCTGTGTGACCGCCGCGTGGGACGAAAACAACCGCACCATCAACGTATTCCTTGACCCTAGAAACCCCGGCCAGCGCGAAGCAATCATTACGCTTATTGACGCCGCAGGAATCCTCGTCCTCCACAACGCCCCCTACGACGTTCCTGGCCTGTACCAGAACCGTTTGATGGAACTGGACCATATCTACAAAATTTGGGACACCCTTGTTCTTGCCCGCATGTATAACACTGCCCAAAAAGGCGGTCGAGACCTGGATACTTTGTCCACCCAGTTCTGTAACTTCCCAGAAATCAACAGCAAAATCGCCGACTCGTTCGCAGTCATGGGGTACGAAACCGCAGTAGACGAGATGACTGGCGAAAAATACACCAAAGCAGACATGGGCTTCCGCAACTCCACCGTCATTGACCCCGTCTACCGGGCAGGTGCCATGGCCGATACTGTCGCCACACTAAGGCTTTTACGCCCCCTGTACAATACGGTGTTTACCCAGCAACTTGACTTCGCCTACCGCGCACCATCTGCCGGGTTTACCGGAAACCCCGCTGACCAGATCCGTCGCCTTATCCAACGTGAACAAACCACCAACCACGTTATGATGCGCCGATCCGCTATTGGTATCTATGCTGACTTGGACTACGCACATTCTTTCCGCGCCGAGTTTGAAAAGTCAAAGGACGAAAAAATGTCCGTCTTTGAAGACCTCGGCCTAGACTCCTCACCAGGTAAAATCACCCAGGAAGTAATCAACTACCTACACTACACTGACCGTTTGCCCTCCGACTGGCCGATCACCGCATCAGGACTACTGTCCGCGTCGAAAAAGGAAACCAAAAAACTCGGCCACCCACTTATCAAACTTGCCACCGACCTTAAAGAGCACGACAAAATCCTCACCTACCTGGACAAAATCATTGCCATGGCAAACGTCACCGGCAGAGTCCACCCCGAGGTAGGTGTACTCGGAGCTCACGCCACAGGCCGCATGTCTTATCGCTACCCTGAGCTTCAGCAATTCCCGGATCGTGCTCGGCCTATTTTGCACGCTGATCCGGGCCGATCCTGGACGTCTATTGACTGGTCGTCCATTGAGCCTGTTGTGCTAACCAACGTAGCGCATGATTTTGACTACCTTGTTGACTTCAACAAGGGCGGTGACCTGTACATCCCTTCCGCTAAAATCGCAGGCCTTATCCCACAGGAACTTAGCGAAAAAGAAGCCAAAGACCACCCAGGCCGCAAAAAAGCAAAAACAGTGGTGCTGGCGAATATGTACGGGCAAGGAAAAGCACTGCTCGCCTCCAACCTGGGCGTGTCCTTGGAAGAGGCCACAAACATTAAAAACCAGTACAACTCCGCCATGCAACCCACCGTTGATTTCCTTAACCGGGTTAAAAACACCGCGGGTAAACAAGGCTTTATCCGCACCGTTGACGGTAGGGGCTTGACCGTGCCAGAAAACTTCCCCGACAACAACAGGCCCTGGGATACCGACCCATATGTTGGCTACCGTGCTATGAACTACATTGTGCAAGGAACCGCATACTCCATGCTGTCGGAAACAATCAACAATATCCACAAAGCAGGACTCGATGACGCAATCATTCTCGCTATCCACGACGAGCTTGTTGTAGACTCGGAGGCAGAAAAAGAAATCCAAGAAATTATGGTCACCCCACCAGACTGGCTTAATGCTGCTGCGGGCCGTGAAGTTTTTCTCGGCTCGGATGCTAACTTCATGGGCGATCATTGGATGTATGTTTAAGGACCAGGACATTATGCGCACAAAAACCACTCTTACCGCCGCGTGTGTAGTACTGTCAGTAACCCTTACTGGCTGCTCCACCAGCTATTTTGATCATTTGCACAAAGGCCCTGATTTTATTGAGTCAGAAACCAATGATCCTGACGCAGAAGATAGCCCGGCTGACACTGCCGCAACAATGCCACAGCCAGACGGAGGTCTTATCCCCGAAGAAGGTGCCATTATCCCACCCAAAGACGCATGGGACGAATGCCCTTATCTCAACACTGACTGGGTCGCAGACACTAACGGACAAAAAGTTTTAGGAGTTGGCCTAGACACACGATTTGACACCCCCGCCTGCGTTTTCTGGTCCTACCCCGACCAGCCGCAGCTCCAGGTCATTGTGCGCCACCTTCCCACAAAAGAAGACGCTATCACTACCGTCAACCACTACGCCCCCATCGAATGGACAAGCCCCGCTATGAAGCCTGAAGGCTGGGACGGTGGCCGCGGCAGTTGGAACAACGAAGGTGGTGTGGGGTCAGTATATTCGGTACAAAAAGGCCCCGTAGCTGTGACAGTGCTATCCAACCAAGAGCAAACCATCAAGCCTGCTACAGTAGCAGAAGAAGTTATCAAAAACCTACAGTTGTAGAGGACTTTTTCGTGTCGTGGCTTGCTAAAAAACTATCCCCCGAGTCAAAAGATACTACCCGCGGGGCCCAAGATAATACGCGCGGCGCGGTAGATAATACTAAGGGAGCTCCCGCTATAAAGAAGGGCTCTTCTGCAGCGAAAAACATTGCCCGCAAAATTGGTAGGAAAGTATTTCTTGCTCTAGGCGGGTGGAAAACAGTAGGCATTGTAGCTGTAGTAGTTTTCCTGATATTTGGTGCTGTCAGTGTTCTTGCCCCCGCAGGAGCAGTAGCAACATCGTGGATAGGAAACGCCGCGTCGAATATACCCTCGTGGCTTATGCCAGATCGTATTATGGACAAAGAGCAGCAAGAAGCCATTGGGGAACTGCGCTCGGACAGTCAGGGAAACCAACTCTACGACTTTGTGGACAAATGCACCACCCAAGGTCAAGAAAACCTTGATCCTATTATGATCATGGCGGCAGAGGGTGTCGAACAAGGGACCAAGGCAGACTATGCGGAGGCATGGATCACGTATGTCACCACCACTGTTGAGGGCCGATCCGCCGCGATTTATCATCACCCAGAGTTGAGGCAATCCTACGAGGGTGACGTGTGGACCCCAGAAGAGATCCAGGAACGTGGTATTAAGGTCTATACTCGTGACGAAATCTATGGACTGTACGCCAGGTATCTTGACGTTGTGGGCCCGAGTGGAACGCCCCAAAACTTCGTCGCCCAACTCTCTCCCACATCGTCAAACCCTGAAGGATTCCCCCAGCAAATTGCCACAACCATGTGGGCACTTGCTGATTCAAAAACCACCCCCGACGCGGACGCTGATCAGCTAGTACAAGACGTGCTCGATGCGTGTGAGATTAATTAACGCACACTGCTCCTTGTTCTACATTGGTGGCTTCTGAGGACTGTACAGGTGGGGCAGAGGGCACAAATTCTTCTGCTTCACTAGAGTCTAATTCGCCTGCAGGAACCTCGGACGACGGGGCACCAACAAGAGCAACTACAGTACCTTCTGGTAAGGATCGCTGCTCTACAACTGGTAGACCTAGAAGATCACCGATGTGCTGCGCGGATTTTGTAGCCGAGCGCACTAGTACCTGGCCGCCTGATGAAGACCACTTTGATGGTGCCATAGCCACATCTGTGACTACGATACCGTCGTCAGTGAGTCGTTTCGCAGCATCGCGCGCCGGGGCTTCGTCAGTGCCAACGGAGAATACTCGGGCGGATGGCACGGATTCGATAACAGCCATGTCTTCGGGGAGTTTTTCGCCGCGGGGGTCGACGTGGTTGTCTGTTCGGGGGGTATCGGGTGTGGTAGATCCGGCGCGGGCGGCGAAGAAGTTTTGGACGGTGGGGGTGTCTACTTCGACGACGGATTCGCCGTGGTCTCCTTGTCCGGCGATGGTGATAACGGGGATGGTTTCGAACGTGATGTTACTGGGGTCAATTTTCGATAAGGTGGTTGCGGCCTCAGTAAGATTAAGATTATCGTCAATCGCAACAGACTGCTCTACCGCATCTAACAACCCCTTTAACTTCTTCGGGTTCGCTAATGTACCCGCAGAAAGAAGTTTTTTACCCATCGATGTCAAATACGTTTGCTGACGCTTCACCCTGTCCAAGTCACCATTAGCAAGCCCGTAGCGTTGACGCACAAAAGACAACGCTTGCGCACCGTCAAGAGTCTGCTGACCCGCAGGAAACGACGCCCCAGTCATTGGGTCTTCGGTGGCGTTATTTAGGCACACGTCAACCCCGCCGACAGCGTCTGTGAACAGAGAAAAACCCACAAGACCAACTTCTACATAATGATCCACAGTCACACCCGTCAGGTTTGCAACAGCCTCAGTAAGACCCTGCCTACCCGCGTCCGCAGCCTGTTTTTGCGCATCAGCATTATCCTTGCCCAACTCAGACAATTTATCCGCCTGGTGCATGCCATAGACACCATTGATCTTCGTGTTACCAAACTGACGGTCACTAATATACGTATCACGCGGAATAGACACCGCCGAGGCCTGCGACCCGTCCGCAGCAACACGCAGAACCATAATCACATCCGTGTTTGTGGTATCAACATCCCCGGCGCGCAGCTTTTCAGCCATCTCCGGAGATAAGGGGTTTCCCTGCATGTCCACACGACTATCCGCACCCACAAGCAGATAATCTATAGCCCCATCTTTCGGACCTTTTCCCTTGTTGTCAGAGTCCTGTGTACCGGAACCAACCTTGTACTCGTCATCAACGTCAGTATCAAGGCTGACAGTAGTAGAGCTTTGTGCTGTGCCAAGAAACGCTCGGATACCGTAGAGACCTACCGCGGCGGTGAGAATAACAACAAGAACAATAAACAGAACAAGAATGACGGTGCGTTTAAGGTGGGTGGATTTTTGTTTCTTTTCTTCGCGTGTGGGCTTGTCTACAGGTTGGGCGTTGTGTCGTCGTTGCCTAGCCACGTGGTAGGTCTCCTTCCTAGGGTTTTAGGGGTTAAGGGAGGTTAATTGTTGAGGAGTTGGTTGATTTCAGGGCTGTGGGTGCAAGGCGTATCAGGATTTACGGGGATAGACTGAAAATGATACTCCCCGCCAAAAGCTTCTACCTGGTATTCGTAGACAGCGCGGTCGCCGTCATACTCTGCAACCGCCCAATACTTATCCTCTTCATCAGACCCACCAACATACAAAACCTCATAGCCAGGCGCGAAAGACTTTTCAATCGCTTCCTCTACTGAATCATGCTCACGCATAGAGGTAACGTAATCGCTCATGATTGCTTCCTTCCCAAAAAGTTTTCAATTACCCCAAGAAGTTTAGCACCAGCACACCCACACAAAAGAAAAACCGCCGCACCCAACAAGGTAACGGCGGACACAAACCCACACTTCCTAGTAGCGCGAAGCCCCCACAACCGGCATATCATGCAACCCCATCACTGTTACCGTCTGACCAGAAGTCGGTGCATGAACCACCTGACCATCACCAATATAAATACCCACGTGACCACCACCAGAATATCCCACCACATCGCCCGGCTGCAGCTCCTCTAGTGATACTGGAGTACCACCCCAAATCTGCGCATCAGACACACGCGGCACAGACTTTCCTACCTGAGCATACGACCACTGCACAAGACCTGAACAGTCAAAAGAATCCGGGCCCGTGGCACCATACACATACGGCGCACCAATACGTGACATGGCCGCGGCAACAACATCATTGCCGTAGTCAGTAACTGGCACGTTAAACTCCGGCTGCGGCACGGACGACTCCGTGTCCTCAACAACCTCTTCAGTCTCCTGCGGGATTACCGGCTCCGGGGCAGGCTGCGGGTCAGAAACACGGAACCTATCCAAGTTGAGACGCTCTACCTTATCCGGCTGGGGGATAGTGGCTCGCACACGGGCAATGATCGCCGTGGACTTCTTCGCAGTATTCTCCACAGACTCCTTATCCTCATCCTTGTCCGCGCCGGGGTTTTCGGGGGCGTGGGATTCGGTGGGGGTGTCTTGGGGTTGTGCGAGTGAGGTTGGTACGACGATTGCGCCGGTGAGGGCTGTGACGGCTAGAGCGGAGGGTAGTAGGAATTTTTTCTTGATCATTGTTGTCTTTCGCGCACGTTGTGGGTCAAACGGTTTTGTAACGATGAGGTAACTGTAGCACAGGTTTTGTTATTAGTTGGAAAATCTTCGCCGCGTGCGTGCTGTTTTTAATCTAGGGCAAGAGTTCCGTGATCAATATAGAAGTAATCGCACCATCCGGCATCATTAGCATGGGCGGAGATTTTTTGGCCTTCTTCACCGCCAATGAGCTGTTCTAGCTGGTCTTCTCCACATTCCAGGTCCCAGTAAAGTGCTGACGCGAACTCGGGGTAGGAGATGCCTTTAGTGTCCATGACGTGCTGGTAGTCGCGGAAAAATACGGCAAGTGTGTTGAATGTGGTGTCGTGTTCTTCGATCGCAGCAATGGCGTCGTTTTCGTCGATTCCTTCACCAATGTCAGGCGCTTCCCATTCTAGGTCACCAACGAGAACAGGGTCTTCATCAACATCGTAGGAGACGTAGTGTTCGCTCGCTGCGGTCGAGACAAAGGCTTGGGCGAATTCTTTGAAGTATTCGTGGTTGAGGTTGTACTGCTCGGCGTATTTTTGGTAGTTGTCCATGGCAAATAGTGTAGCAGTTAGGGGCCTGGTTTTGTTTAGATTCTAAGGACAGAGCCGGAGAGCACTTCGAGGACCGGATCGGCGTTGTTGTCGATAAATAGGAAGGTGAGTGCGTCGTGCCATTTGTCGAAGTTGTGTTTTTCCACAATCAGCGGGGGCATACCATTGTTGATAAGGTCTACTGCGGAGAGCATAAGTGCTGTGCGTTTGTTTCCGTCCCAAAAAGGCTGCAGACGAGCAAGAAAAGGGATGCGCAAAAAACTACGCTGCACCGGGTCATCAATAACAAAATCGTCCCACAGAGGTTTAATCTCTTCGGGGCGTGGTGCAACATACAAACCTCGCGGTGTACGCACGTTACCCCCATCGCCATGAATGTCTGCAGATTCACCGCGGAATTGGCCCGGCGCGAGGCTGGTTTTTTGTGTTATCGCGTAGTTGATTTGTCGGGCAAGATTTTCGTCTGCTTCTTCCCCTTGATCCATGGCTTGTAGGGCTGTTTTCCATCCTGCGGCAATACCGCGGACGTCATCGATGTGGTCAGTAGGATAGTTTCCGGGCGCGTAGCCGTTAATGATGGTTTCTACTTCGCTGAGGGTGAAGTTGTAGCCTTCTAGTGCGCTGGAGTTCCAGACTGCCCAGGGGAATGCGCGGAAGAGTTCGTGTCGGGCGTATCGTTTGTCTGCTGGAGGTAGGTTGTTGGGTATGAGTTCTGGGGCGTAGTTAAAGTCCATGGGTGCATGGTATCAGATTTAAATATGCTAAAATATACTCGTTTTAAGGAAAAATTGGAGCCAACCGCCAGACCCTGCTAGTGTTGGCACAAACAACAAATAACCCCAGAAGGAACATCAGCACCATGACCTACCCGAATGATAATGGAAAATACGATCAACTCAATGACGTATACCGCCAAACCTACGGACCCCGCAAAAACATGGACGATGGACAAAACAGCCCAGCACAGGGGAACGCACGCCGCTATTCCCGCGACGACAACTACACCAACCGCAGCGAACAAGAATACCGGGCAGACAACAGCTACGACCCTTATGATGACCGTGAATTCAACAACGACCCCCGCCGAGGAGACCGCCGTGACTTTGACCGCGGCCATGAACGCAACAACTACAACCGCGACTACGACCGCTCTGAAGAACAACCCACCGAAGTCTTCCACTCCTACAACACCGACCCCAACATCCCACCCGTAGACACCCACCCAGATACCCCGCAACAAATCTTCCCCGGAAACACCACCTACGAAGACTATTCCCCCGACGGAAACCGCAACATCACCTCTCTTGACGTCGCCAAAGACAAGCTACGCGCCGCAGAGGCAGACAATCGGGAACTTACCACTCGACTAAAAGAAGTAGAAGACGACCTGGACACAAACCAGGAAAAACTCGACTCCACTTCCAAAAAGTCCACTGCCCTCGCTATCGCTACTGGCATACTGGCCCTCATTTCCATTCTTTTGCTCGCCCTCGGGTCCCCTTTCCACAGGGCTGCTGAAGACGAAAACGAAGAAAACCAGCAAAAGGTCACCGAACTACAAAACGAAGTAGACAAACTCGTAAAAGAACGAGACCAGGCTAACAAGGATGCCTCAGATTCTGGTGACAGTGCCGAGGATCTTCAAAAGCAGGTAGACGACCTTAACCGACGAGTACAAGACGCTGAAGGCAAGGTTGCTGAACGCGATGGCTGGGTCAAGGACAAGGATGATCGCATTAAGCAGCTAGAAAAGGACGTTGCTGACGCTGAGGCTCAGACTACGACAGAGACGACTACTGTAACGAAGTCCCCGCGGTCGAATGGTAATAGCAGCTCCAGTTCTGATGACGAGCCGCGGAATCTTCCGAGCTGGTTCTACGAGAATAATTAGCCATGAGGTTGGGCCGGGATATGAGTTTCTCGGCCCTCTTTTGTAGAGAAGGCGTTTCATGGCATATTTTTCGACGCACATTGCTAACAGTGTGCTGAAGCTTTCTTTTAGGAACAATAGTCCGTTAAACCTGGCGAAGTTGCAGCGCATCATATTCCTTATTGAAACGCATTATCAGAAAAATACAGGCAGAGAACTCATCGGCGAGCCTTATTGCACTTGGGAACACGGACCTGCACTTCACTCTCTTGCTAATCAATTCTCTGACAACCTCCAGGGCCGAATCACCCGTTACTGCCAAACTGCTTCTGGCAAAGTATTTGTGCCTGATAAGTCCCAGGACGTTGAGCTAAACGTAGCTTTGCTTCGCGTCTGGGAGAAAACGCGCAACCTATCAACACTAGAAGTTTGTGAGGCAACAAAAATTAAGGGATCAGCGTGGGACAAGGCGGTTCAGGCCGAAAACCCTGTTCTAGATCCTGATGATATTGCAGAGGATATGTCGTTTGAGAACCTCTAGTTGACCACCCTAGAACGCATGCTATATACTTGATGGTGGTAGCAGCTCTGAAATACGTGCCACGCGCCACTTCCGAGAATAGCATTTGATGCATTTTTCGAGTTTTAAAACCTGTTCTCCCCCGGTATTGGAACACAAATACCGGGGGTTTTCTTCATGTAAATAATCTGCTATCTTTCCCGCATATTACAACCACAAAACAAGACGTGTCGTGTAGACTAACTGTGGGGCGAGGGTTAGGGTCCTCGTTCCGTAGGGAATAGGTAAACCGGCCTCTAGAAGTTTTGGTTTTTGTCTTCTAGGGGCCGGTTTTATATGCCCGCGCCGGGCTAGTGGCTTCGAAGTTGCTTGTACTCTATGCTCTCCATATTTGTACGCACGACTGATTCAACAGTGTGGGCATTAAGATAGACGCCAGGACAGAAGTATATCCACCGGGAGGCGTCATAGGGTTTTACCTGCCCATATTGAAGACCTGTTTCGTCGCAGACGTCGGATACTAAGGAATCGAATACTTCTCTCGCCCCTACAATGCAGATGTATGTTGTGTCTTTGATAACGACCTTGTTTTCAAAAACGGCAGGATCAAGGATATGCTGGTACGTTTTTCCGGAGACGGTATTGATAATAAATGTGTCGTACATGGGTGCCCTTTCCTAAACGCTTGGGTTCCACAGTTGGGTATAATATTCTGCCGCTTCGTCGAGGTTAATGGTAGTTCCTTGCTCCATGGCATGAATATAGGGTGGGGTGTTAGCAATGGTGGCGTTTAGTTCCTGGACGGCGAGGGTGCCGATGGCTGCGGTTGCTAAGTCGATGCTGTCGTCTAAGTGGGTGGGTGGCACGATGAAGTAGGGGCGGAAGGAGTTGGTGGTGATGTGGTTGTTGTAGACGGTGAGGGTGTTGATTTCTTGGGTTTTTAGTGTGTTGTCGTGTGGGTAGAAGGTGGTGGGGGTGGCGAGGGTGCCGGTGGTGATTTTTTCGATGATGTTGGTGAGGTAGATGGTGGTGTTGAGGGTGTCGGGGTGGATGGGGTTGTGGGTTGTGGTGATTCGGTAGGCGAGGTTGAGGGTGTGGGGGTCCATGGTGTCTCCTTTTTGTTGTTGGTTGTTTTTTAGTGTAGTTGATTGTGGTCAACTTTTCAAAACTAAACACGATTATTAAATACTGGTTTTTATTGTACAAAAGTAGAGCCACCCTGATACACTAAAAACATGACGCAATACCAACTCACCCGCCACCGCACCTACATCACCCAACGTATCAAGGAAGCCCCTCAGCTTTAGCTGTGGAGAGGACTTCAACTAGTACCAGTGGGAACTACAGTTCATTACGTAGTATTCTGCTACTGAAATAGTATCTAACACGAAAGGACAAACCATATGTTCGAAATTTTCATGCTCATTCTAGCGGCGATTTTCGTCGTGGCAGGATTAATCGTCGCCGTATCCCCACGCATGGCAGTCTCCACTCGCGCGGCAGGTGGCGGCGTGCTTTTACTAGGCATTGTCATGATCGTAGCCACAAGCACCGTGGCTGTTCCCGCACGTACCGTCGGCGTGGTCACCGCATTCGGCAAGCCCACCGGCACCCTGTCCAACGGCCTGCACCTGGTGAAGCCGTGGGAAGAGGTCGAGAAGATGGACGCGTCGCTGCAAACCAACCGCTATACCGGCGATAGCGCCATCGGGGTTCGTCTCGCCAACCAGTCCGAAGCCAAGGCCGACGCGTCGATCCAGTGGCAGCTGCGCGAAGAGGACGCGGAACAGATGTACCTGGACTACCGCGAGTTCGAGCGTATCCACAACGACCTGGTTGACCGCGAGTTCCGCGCCAGCGTCAACGCTGTGCTCGCCAGCTACAACCCGCTCGATGCAGACGCGATTGCCGAGGGCGGAATTGACCTCAACGAGTTCGCCGACGACATCAAAGAGGACATGCAAAAGCGCATGGGCGGAGCAGTCGAAGTACGCAGCGTAGCCCTGCCGATTATCAACTACGACGAGGACACCCAGCGCAAGATTGATCAGCTGCAATCCGAGGTAGCTAATACCCGTGCGGCGGAGCAGTCCAAGAAGACCGCCAAGGAAATCGCCGAAGCCAACGAGATTATGCGCAAGTCGCTATCTGACGAGGTGCTGTCCCAGCGCTGCATCGAGGCCGCCGAAAAGGTCGGTGCCGCCCCTGTGGGCTGTATCGAGGGTTCGAGCGCGGCGCCGCTTGTAGATATGCGTAAGAAGTAGATACCACCGCACCTGCATTGTGCTAGAAACCAAGTAAGAGGAGCCCATGACCACCCAGTACACTTTCGTCCGACACCGCGCCTACGTTGCCCCAGAAGAAACTCGCGCTGTTTCCGCACTTTTTACCCGGCGCGACCCACACGAGATCGACTTCCAGCACACCCCCAGCGCCGCGCTTCAACTCCTGTCAACTTGTGTTGAAAACACGCGGCAGTGGTATGCAGATGCTCTGCACAAAGCTCTATCGCACTACCCGTGCTATAGCCTTGAACCTGCAGAGGAGACGCCTGGGCTGCTGGACTATTTCACGGTCACAAACAACGAGACCACTGTGAACTTCATTCACTACAACTTCGGCACCGAGGACATGCCTGCATCAGGCAGCATTTTTCTCCTCACCGACGACCCAGTGCTTCTTGACGAGACTTCTATGCTTGCGCACACGTGCCGATCATTAGGCGACAAGGCACCTTCGCAGCTTCTCTACCCTCTATTGCCAGAAGGCCGCAAGCACACGCCCACCATTAATTGGCATGACCTTGTTTCCCCACATAACCCTAGTATCTCCTCAATGCACACTGTCTCCAGCATTGAACACATTGAGCAAGGAAACTACGCCGAGACCATAGCTTTTCCCTTTGACCACCCTATTTGGTCTGCAACCGCGACTGATTATCTGCCAGGCCACACGTTCGACCAAGAATCCAGTGTTGTGCAGACCACTATGGCAGAGGTCAGTACACAGTAGCCTATGACGTACCCAGTTACCTTCATCGAAGAACCCGCACACGAGTACGAATTCAACGACGCGCGCTATCTTCGCATAGGCGTTATCGACGGCAACTACGTTCTCGAACTCCATGACCCCCAAGACAAGGAACACTTCTTCCTATCTCAGGTCCTGGGACCCACAAACCAACTCAAACTTTTCGCCAACGGGCACATCAGCAGCGACAAACAACTAGACGAGTTCTTCGCCGAACACGTTACTTGGCACAGAGTCGAATAACCCTCTCGTCACACAACAAAAAGAGACGGCACCCAAGGGCAACGGCCCTCAAGTACCGTCTCTTCTCTATGCCGCTACAACAAGCCAAACACCATATCCCAATCAACACCCACAGACTCATCCACCCGACCACCAGACCACCAACCAAGCAACTCACCCACACTCACCCGAGACCCACCCAAAACCTCACCAACAGCCAACCCCGTCGCCTCACCATCCGTCGCCGCACGACCACACAACTCCGTCGAACCAGTCTCCGTATCCAACCACACCAACTCACCTGTTACCACATCAACAGCCAACAACACCACAAACTTCGACCCCGTAGACGCACACGCACCCGAAACCACAGTACGAGCATCAAACACCTCACCCGACATAGCCTTGTCACGACGCATCACACCACAATAATTATCCACAGCAGAAATACTCGACGCACCCGAATACACACGAACATTCTCCACCATATACCGCGCCGTAGGATACTTCTGCACCAACTTCGCCATATCCACATCGAAAAACTCCGATGCACCATCAGGACGCGGAGCCTGTATGGAGTCACCAGAAAACGTCACAGTCTCATTCGTGCCATGAGAAGAACTATGCACGTCCGCATAATCCCACGTCTCAATAACCTGCATGTCCTCGTCAAGCAGCACAAGACCCAAATCCAGATCCGTGCCACCATACGAGTCTTCACAGTCATACCAGTGCATAAAGAACCGCACCACACCACCTGAACCAGGAAGCATCATACGCTCACCCTGCACCATACGACGACGATCCGTCTTCGTAGCAGAACGGCCAACAACCGACAACGGCACAGCAACCTCACCGCCGCGGACACCCACAGGGCTATCAGGCAACGGGGTTTTCGCTAAGGACGGTCGAATACCGCGAGTGACGATGCACTCCTCCAACTCTTGTGCCTGAGTGCCAGACAACCGCACCTCATCTTCTACCAAAGCAGTAGAACCGCCAGCAATACGGCGATAACGCTGACCACCAGACGCAGCAGAGCGCACAGCGTTGACCGCAGAAACCAGGGTTGTTACAGCCACCTTATCTGCACACTCGGAAACTGCAGCTACAGTAGCAGCAAAATCATTAACCGAAAACGCTACTACGTTACGCATCAAACGCCCCGGCGCGTAGAGTGCGAGAGCGTCAACAGCCATGCGAGTGGTAGCAGAATCTTGGAGTCCTTGATCTGCCAAAGCGTTGAGTGAAGTGTAGTCATTGTTGCCAAAAAGACTATCCAGGAGGTACTTAACCTGCTCGTCACGGGCGTAGTCGAAGGCATGGATAGAAGACAGTACTCGCTTCCACAACCCGGCGCGCATAAGGAGTGCGTCTGCTGGGAAGTGCTTATTGTGTACCGTGTGCGGTAGGCGGTTAACAATAGCGCGGCGCACTCGTCGAGGGATGGGGCGGGTTTTGGTGCCGCGGTCCAGGGTTTTGAAGCGTGCGATCTTGTCCGCGGTTTCTTCCACATCGTCCACGTCCTGCGGGTAAACATACAGCGCTAGAATAAGGCGCAGCAGCACATCTGCCGAATCGACAGTGTTGATAAGATCTACCACAAAATCCAGGTCCTCGACTACAGGCTGACATGCCACAGCCGCATGCCACAACCCCACATTCTCCTTGAACCGTGCGCGCCGGGTAGCATTGCCAATGGTGATGATGTCGTCCTTGGTGATCAAGGAAGTAAGCTCGGCAAAGTACTCTGCGTCCTGTGCAGGAAGTGCGGTGGGGTGGTTGATGCGTCGGGCAATGATGTCGGGTGCGTCTGTGGGGTCGCGGAGGACGTCGACGCGGGTGGCCCCGGTGAGCATTTCTTCTAGGGGTAGTTCGTCGCGCTTGTTGTCTGGTTCTTGCGGGGTGTAGTGTCCGTGGGTCCAGTAGTGGGCGAGCTGCTGGATGATGAGGGTGAGTTCATCGGTTTCTTGCACACCCTTGGGGAAGTTGGGGTAGAACGTGTCCCAGGTGCGGTCTGCGCCGCGGAGTTTGCGGGCTGCGGTGTTGAGGTTGGTGAGGAAGGTTGTGCTTGCGCCGCGGAGCTTTTCGGGGTCGATGAGGATGCCGTAGGTGAGAAGGTTTGCGGCGGTGGCGTCGCAGAGGGTGGTGTCTGCGGGGTGGGTGAGGGAGGGGATGGTGATGATGTTGTTGCGTAGCTGGGCGGTGATGTTGTTCATGGTTTTTGTCCTTTGGTCGGGGAAAATAGGCCTGACGGTTTTAGTGTATCAGGTGTGGTGGGGTTTAGCGAAATCTACGCGGGCGATGGGGGGGGTCATCAAGGTCAGATAGCCGTGGGTAGGCCGAGCGTTGTTTAAAAACTCCCCATTGTCATAAAAAAGATAGCCCCCAGTTCAACTGAGGGCCAGAGCTTATTTGCCTTGCGGCTTGATGTTCACCAGGTTACACCTTTTCAAAGAAAAATACAACTTAACTTAAAGCCTATAACCTAAAGGGGGTGAAAGGAAATATGGGCGGGCTTGTCAGATATTTCCAAATCAGAAGTATCCGCCCAATGGGCCTTTCACTTCTTTTACCTTACAGTACACACAATAAGCGTGTCAAATGCAAGGTTAAGGATTAAAAAGTGTGGCCGGAAACGAGGAATTCTAGATCCTGACCTGTAGGTTCTCGCATAATATACGCTTTGGGAGCATACATTGATCCCCAGCGACACGCTGAGCCAGACACACATTTGGCCTTTAACTCAAAAATCATGTAGGGTAAGAGACGGAGAAGGCAAGGACAGGTTCCCTTGTCATGAGTTGAAAAGGTCAGCAGGACGAAAGCGCCTGTTGGCCTTTTCTTGTATTAATCGCTTCTTGTTGGATTACGGACCAAATACGCTAAACAAAAACTCCCCGAAGTGAATGGGTGAAGAGGAAAGTAAAAGCCACATTCACTTCGAGGAGAAGTCTCAAGTCAGTGGAAGGAAAACGGAGCGGCGATTTTTTCTTAACCAATAAGAAGTATCCGCTCACTGGGCCTTCCGCCTATCAGTGTACACGATACAGTGCTGATAGGACAACTAGTCTTCTAGATCTCAGAAAGACCCCTCAACTTCAACGTTATTTACGTCAATGTCTGTGCCGTCTTCGACTACGGGGGCAGCACCCATGGAGGACTCGATGATTTCTGCTGCCTCGTCAGCGGAGTTAGCTTCGATGCGGGCGGTGCCGCGTACTTCGAAGGTGAATTATTTTTCAAAAATTGCCATATTAATTCTCCTTAATTAAAGATAATAAGAGTTAATCATCCAGATTAAACAACACACCCACACACTGCACACCCCGAATCCGCACCCCGTCGCTACTATCAACAGTAGGAACCGCGCCCAAAGCCTTGCGAATCAGCTCCTCAGCCTCCTCTGCAGAATCCGCCTCCACGCTGGCGATACCCCACACGTCAAAATCGAATTCCCTCTCAAAAATCGGCATGACTAATACCCTGAGATCTCTTCAATGTCCTGGCCTGCTACGTCAACAATGTAGTTCTCTGGGTCCTCTACATTCCCCCAAAACTCTTCCCACTCGTCGCGCGGAAGATCGTCAGGGACGTCGATTTCGTAGACAACCTGTTCAACAATGCCGATCCTAGTCATGGGCGAGCTATGCCTCCTCTAGACTACGGTCTTCTACCGCAACAACGAACTGGTCAACATTTTCCTGATCAGCCCAATACGACTCCCACTCATCAGAAGGCACAGAATCAGGGATACCGATCTCGTACACAATCTTTTCTGTCACACGAACTAAAGCCACAGTAACTCCTTCTGTATATTTTCGCAGCTTAAAGCCAATTGCCTTGTAGCACCCAGTCTATCAAAGCCTCTTGACCTTCCTGCACACTGTCGTACTCCCGATCTAAGAAAAACTCGATAGTAGAATCCCAACCCTCGAAACAAGAATGCACCGCAACCAAGCACAGTCGAGTAGTAGGAGTATCTGCGCCCCGGTCAATCAGATCAACCTCAATCGGGATTGTCGTATCCTGAAAGGTTTTCCCCGATTCCACCGCGGCGGTGGCCCGGCCAAGTGTTTCTTGTACCAGACGTGCATCCTGGTCGGTTGTTTTCTCGGCAACCTTTTGTACATACGTGGCATCAGACACGGTCCTGTTCCTTTCCCTTTGTGCGCAGGTTTTCACACCCTAGTCTATAGCACGAGCCCCTGCTTAAACAGAAAAAGCACCCGCAGCCTATTACCAGGCCACGGGTACTAACTGATCAAAAACGGTTACTTGTTGACTGTAGGCACGGAATGTGATTGCACCTGACCCGCAGACAACAACGCATCCCGCATACCATCAAACAAACCATTCATACCCTGCGGATTAGACGGCATAAACATCACACTACCTTGCGACTTATCCGCCACATCAACCATCGCATCCAAATACTGCGACACCAACATCAACGACTCCGGATTCTCCTTCACACCCGCAGCACGAAGCAACTCAAACTGCTGAGCAATACCCTCAACAATCTCCTTACGCTGATCCGCAACACCACGACCCGCAAGCTTCTTCGCCTCAGCAGCACCCTCAGCTTCCTTAACCACGCGAATCTTCTCTGCCTCAGCCTGCGCAATAGCAGCTTCACGTTCACGCTGGGCGGCGTTAATGGAGTTCATGGACTCGCGCACGCGAGAATCAGGGCGAATATCGGTCACGAGCGTGTTGACGAAGTTCCAACCGTAAGACTCCATGTTATCGCGCAATGATTCAGCCACATACTTTGCGATCGTGTCCTTCGACGCAAACGACTCATCCAAGTCCATGGTTGCCACAGATGTGCGCACATTGTCTTGTACATAGGCCACGATCTGCTCTTCCGGCTCGGACAGTGTGTAGTAGGCTTCGCGCTCGCGTCCTTGGACTACTTCGTATTGGACGGCGACGGGGATCTGAACAAAGACGTTATCCTTCGTTTTGGTTTCGACCATGACGTCCAACTGGCGAACGCGCAGATCAATTTTGTCGCGTACGCGGTCAATGATTGGGATTTTGAAGTTTAGGCCCGCGTGAGCAATGTGATTGAATTTGCCGAGGCGCTCAATGATGGCGGCTTCTCGGGTGCGGACAATGACGAACCCGTCAAGGATGACGAGAATGCCGATAATAATGAGAATCAGGACAATAATTCCTGCTGATAGCATATGGTATGTTCTTTCTACTTGATACTGAAGTCGGACAAGTCGGACGGGTTTGTGCCGTACACGTCGCTGACGGAGTAGCCGTAGCTGGAGCGGGTTTGACCACTGTAGACAATCTCTGATATGTACTGGGACAGGTCAAGTGGCACGTCTACGCCCTTTTCTAGCTCAATACCTAGCAAGGAACCGCCGCCAAATGTGGGGTCAAATGCGCCTACAGTAATGCCTGCGGGTGCGTGGAGTGTGAGGTTGTTGTGGGCGAGGTCGGTGAGGTCTTGGTAGTTGATGTTTCCGTGAAGGATGAGCACACCATTGATGGCCCCTACTGCAAGCTCGTTGGTGAGGGAGCGCAGGAAGGGTGAATTGTTGACTTTGTTGTCGTCTTCCAGGTCATTGAGTGTGTAGCCTTGAGTTTCGCATAGCCAAGTGAGTGTCTTGTAGAAGGTGTTATCGTTTTCTACTTCGCCGTCATTGTAGAAGTATTCATACCCGTCTCCGCCTTCGCGGTTAAGGTTTTCAGCCTGGAAGGGCGCGACCCAGACGGGGATTCGGGGGTTGTCGCCTTCGAGTCCGTAGTCTGCTTCAGCGTCGTCGAGGGCTTGTGCTAGTCCTTCAAAGCCGGAGTATGGTTTCCAGTTGGTGAGTGCTTCGTATACGATGTCGATTTCTGCCATAAGTTAAAGTATAGCAGGTGGGGTGGGCGTTTTTGGTGTGCTATGGTTCGGGTCATGGAAATTTTTGATCTTGATTCGACGCAGGATATTCGCAGCCAGGTTGCTGATCTTCAGGGTTCGGCGCAGCCTACAGATTGCATTGCCGTAACCCAGGTTACTGATTTTCAACTGGTGTTAGCGGACGTGGAAGAAGGCCGCTTTGACAGTATCGAAGACGCTTTGCACCAGGGCTTTGTAGGTTTTGGTGTCACCGAGGGCGCGTGTTTTGAGTTTGAGGATGTGCATAGCTCTACGGAGCTAGAGATCCGCTACATCACCGCCCTGGCCCCGTTGTTTGAAGAACTAGATTAAAGAAAAACTGGTCATGGACGCACGCAGTCGTGTAGAGCAGATCATTGACGAATACTGGGATTCCCACCCGGACATGTTGTTTAACGCCCTGGATCGTGAGGGTCTGATTGAACAGGACATTCCGGCCCCAAGTAATGATAATGAGCTTGAGCCGGTGTGGGAGCCGAAAGACGGGGTTGAGATTCGCCCGGCTTTGAGCGGAGGTATCGTATCCACTTTTGACGGCCACACATCCACGCATTCCCCGCAGGACGCTCGGGATATTGGATTGTCGTTCCTTGCCGCGGCTGCAGAATACCTGGATCGCTAGAGGAGTTTGTTGTGGATTTTCCCATTACCCCACAATCCGCCCGTGACCTGATCGAACTTTTGGAAGAATTCCCAGACGCGGAGCCATGTTTAGCGACTGTGGATGATCTTCTTGAGTTGGTTGCGGGCATGGAGTACGAGTATTGTGTATCGCGTTGGGTTGACAATGAGTACCGTTTAGCGGACAAGTGGTACCCAACTATTGAAGACCTCAACAATCATGAAAACACGACTGCCCACGACAAAATCGTATGCCGCCTAGTGACCAAAGAAACACCTATTAACCAGCACTAATCCGCAGACCTAGGCAACGTCTCCAAAAACGGCACCGACGACCCGTCCGTAGACAAAAGATTTTTCTCAACACCCCACCGCAACGCCTTTTCGGCACTTCCTTGCACAAACTCGTGCGCCACACCGTGCCCATCGACAACACTGCCCGGCACAAAATCCGGAGCCGGGGCATACCACAGAACCTTACGCCCTGCCGCGGCGCGAATATCCTCCACCGGCACATAACGCAACTCATCAACAGTATCAAGCTCATCAGACAACGCAGACTCGCACATCAGCGCCATATCAATCAGGTACAACACAACCTCCCCCGTATCAGCAGCGTTCACCATAACGTCCACACTCCACTGGCCGCGAAAACCCTCCGCATACATTCCGGGCAGCAACTCTTCCACCCCGGCGCGCACACTGTCTAGATGCTGGTCAAATTGGGCGTCAAGCTCGGATTCGTATGCGCGGTAGGTGGCAGCGTCCTTGGGGTTAATGCCGCTGTATCCGGCAAATTCGGGGTTGTTGAGCATGGCGAAGTGTTGCCGCATAACTCTGCGGTGCCAATAATGCGTAATTCCCATAATGTGGGCGGGACAGTTGTCGTCAGGCTTGTGCGGGTCAGCGAACTTATGGGCATACGCCGCGCGCCGGGTGGGTTCGGTATAGTTTTGTGCCTCTGTATTGTCGCCAAAGTCGATGAAGAGACGGTATTCGCAGCGCAGTGGCATCCCGTTGTAAATTGTGGGCGCACTTTGGCGAGTGTCGGGAACGTAGTCGCGTATGGCGAGGTCGGTGGTTTCTCCGGCACCGACGGACATGGCGAAGTTGTTGATGACGTGGAAGTATTGTCCGATTTCGTCTGGTTCTGTGCAGTGGGCGTTGGCGAATTGGAATTTGCCGGAGAAGGTGCCGGTTTTGATGAAGTAATCAGTATCGTCGAGTTTTAGTTCGTTGAAAAGATAAGCATCGAGGATACGTTGGCTAAGTGTGTTGGTATCTGCGAATTCAACGCGCAGGTACTGGGCAAGCTCGTGATCAAGGCGGATGGTGCGTGTTGCTGGGATATGGAGGGCAGGGTTGTTAAGCCCGCGGTGTGCTTTGAGCAGGGGTGGGAGCCAGTTTCCTATGGAGGTGGGGTTGTTGGTGCAGTGATTGTAGAGTATGGGTTCGAGATCACTGATGGAGGCAAGCCGGTGGAAAGTGCCATGGATGTGGTCAGGGTTGGTGGCGTAGTTAGCGTTAAGTTGGGTAAGAGTGTTGTCTACATCGAGGCCGTCTGTGCGTTTGATGTAGCCGGGGTAGAACATGGGTTTGTTGGCAGGATAGGTGGGTGTGGTGAGTTTGTTGATAAACTTTTCGAGCATTTTATTCCCTAAAAACTTTGCGCGTATATTTTTCTACGTATCAAAAACCATGCTACACTAAACCCAGAAACAACCCCTAAAAAGAAAGAAAACCATGCCCACCTACGCCCCCACACACCACCAAATCCTCACCCAAACCCAAACCGACCACTTCATCGAAACCCTCGCCCACGCCCACCACACCGGCGACGTAGAAAAAGCCGTCGAAAGCGCCGTCAACACCCTCCTGACCACCGGACTCAAAAAAATCCACCCCGAAGCCACCATCACCCACGACTACCGCAACAACACCGACGGCTACATCGAAATCACCGACACCACCACACCCTACGCACTCCTCGTCGAAGCAAAACGTGACCTCAACCTCTCCGCAAACAAAAAAGACCGCGCCACAGTCTACGCCCAAGTCTGCTGGTACCTCCGCAACCTCCCCACCACCGGAGCACGCACACCCTCCGTCGTCGTCATCTGCGACACCGACGAAATCTTCGCCATGCCCGCCAACAAACTCGACAAATACACCACCAACGACACCTACCCGTGGCACAACTACTCCGCATCCACCATGCATCAAGACGCCACACTGCTTGCAGACCTCATCCAAGACTCCAACCTCCACCACGTCTACGTCCACGACATCCAAGCAGGCTTCGACCCCAACATGTTCCTATGGGCCGTCGACGCCATGGGGCAGCGCACCAAACCACTGCGTGTACCTATCAACAAAGAGTCCATGGATCATGTATTTACTCGCTTCAAAATGGAAGTACTCGGCACCGATGCTACGGGGCTGAAGAACAAAGACGAGATTTCCCTCTTTATTGACATTCTCCGCGGCAACAGTGACATTTACGCTCACCCCAAAAAGCCAAACACGCTTGTTGTAGGCGACAAGCACCTGACCCTGGATACGTATCGTTTTGAGCAATTCTGGTCGCAGTACGTGGTGGGTGACTATACGTTGGTGGAGTTGAAGTCGCTGACTGAGGTGGCTGACACTTTAATTGAAGAAACTGACCGACGTTTTACTGGTGATTTTTGGACACCGCCGCGGTGGGTGGATAAGGCTCACGAGTACATTGAGGACGCACTGGGCGATAACTGGAAAGACAACTACGTGGTCGTTGACCCGGCCTGCGGCACCCTGAACCTCACCCGCGACTACCGATTCAAGGAACTGTACTGCTCCACCCTGTTCCAAGAAGAACTAGACATTGCCGCCGACTACAACCCGGAAGCCACCAAGTTCCAGTATGATTTCTTGAACGACGACATGGTGCTCCACGAGGACGACATGACCGCGGACAAAGCACTGGAACTAGCCCGCGCCGGGAAACTCAAAATGCTGCTGGGGCTGGTGGAAGCACTCGCCGCAAACAAGCCGATCGTATTCTTCGCCAATCCGCCGTATGGGCAGCATGGAAATGGAACCAAAGCCGAGGGGAGAAAGACAACCATTTCAAACACCGCAGTTGGGGATCTAATGGAAGGTCTTAATAAGGCGAAGTGGGAACTCTATACCCAGTTCATCTGGCGTACGAAGGAGTTAGCCAAGGTATTCGGCTACACCGCTAACTTCCACATTTGCTTCTTCTTCAACAAAACGGTTTTGACTAGCCCAAACTTCGGCAAATTCGTGGACGAACTGACTTCTGAGTTCACTTATCACGACGGGTTTATGATGAACGCAGGCGAGTTCTCTGGAACCAGTTCCACGTGGGGGATTGTGTTCTCGCACTTCGAGATTGGTGGAACGAACCAACGGGAGTTCAAGTACGACGTGTTGAGGTCTGATTCGGCACTTGAGATTAAGGAACTCACCACGTGGGAGTCCAAGTCCGTACCCAAAGGAGAAGATTTAAGTTCCTGGTTCAGAGACATTAAGCCAAGTGACAGCAAAGACCCCTGTGCTCTTATGACAAAGAATGGGTACGATGAGCCAACTTCCAAGCAACGTCCGTCCGCATGGTCTGGGTGGGTAGGAGGGCTGCACGCTCATAGTTCCAACGTACAATATGCCGACGGTTATACTGGAATGTACTCAATGATTTTCGGTAACGCGGGAGGGTATACAGTAACCTCAGACAACTTAGAACGCGCCGCTGTCACGTTCAGTACTCGCCGCTCGGTGCAGGAAGTTGTCGCGCAACAAAAGTTGCTGTGGGTGCGGGATAAGGATGTTTTCACCCGGCCTCCTGAGTCTCTGCTCACCGATGAGTTCATCACGGATTGCATGGTGTATTCGCTGTTCGACCGGCAATCGAAACAGACCAGTCTGCGTGACTATGAGTACAATGGACAAACCTATCGCGTGGTTAACGAGTTCTTCCCCTTCGACCACAACAAGATAGTGGAACTTGCCCAACAGCACCGCAACCGCACCATCGAAGCCGACGCAATAGGAGAAAACGACCGGCTAGTACACCGCTGGCTTACCGACCACAACGAAAACATCTCCACCAAGGCCCGCGCACTACTCGACCTCGCGTGGGAAATCATCGAAGCCTCATTTGCCAAGCGCTCCACCTTTGACACGGTAACCCCACGATTCCAGGTACAAACCTGGGACGCAGGCTGGGCACAGATCAATGCTATGGTCTTTGGCCGCGACCGCGTAGACAACGAACTTTACGACCAGTACTACACACAGTGGCGGACCACTCGCGCGGCGTTGGGGAATAAGATTGCTCGTGCTGCCATGGATGCGGGTGTGATTTAGAGGGCGACCCCGCGTATGTGGGAAATACTCTGACATTGGGAGTGGCTACGGCTGCGCCCAAGGGGAACAACCCCGCAGGAGCGGGGAAAAGGCGACCGGCTATGGGATCACCGCCGCTGAGCTGGGAACAACCCCGCGTATGCGGGGAATAGTCCGTCACTCAATCGAACACATTAACAAGTATGGGAACAACCCCGCGTGTGCGGGGAAAAGGTTTCGCCGGTGAGGCCGCTTTCGATGGTGCGGGGAACAACCCCGCGTGTGCGGGGAAAAGACTTCACGAACAGCAGGTTTATGGGGCAACTATGGAGTTTTCATCCACCTTGTCTTCTACCTTAGCCTACTACACGCCAAGGACGCAACTGTTAAACTGTTACTCCCCCCCTTTTTTATCCACGTTTCAGGACCAAACTCCATATCAAGGGTTTCGTTCAATACTTCATTGAAATCCTACCCGTGAGAGCGAAGGAGTCCATCTATACTGAAGTCGGAAAACAATAGAAGGGAAAAGCATGCTAAACGTCATACAGAACTTACACATTCAAGGCACCAAGCCGTATTACGAGGACAGCTCAGGGACACAAGGCAGCTTCGCCTGGGTTATTGACGGTGCCACGTCTCTCGTGCCTGATAACTCCAGTGACGATGGTGGCGTGGTTGCCTCGTTCACCGCACATATTACCGCCGCGTTGCATAGTTTGGCCGCAGACGCAGACGATAAGGTGGACTTGCGTGAACTCCTACACGAAGCAGTCATGCAAGCAACCCGCCGTGTCGGCCCACTCGACCTACGAAACCCGTGGGAACCGCCAAGCGCGGCGATGGTTCTGGCACACGTGTCTGATACGCAGGTTCGCCTAATCCAGTCCGCCGATGTTGCCTGGCAGGTCAGAGACAGCACCGGCGTAGTAGTAGTAGACGGGGCTTTGTCAGAGCCGGTGTTTGCACAATTTGAGGCACGTAATCAGTCAGACGTTGCAGGGCTTACCCCCGGTGACGGTTTCGACTCAGCTCGGCGTGATGTGTACCGCAAGACTCGTGCCATGGCGAATGCATCAGGCGGGTATCCGGTTGTGCAGTACGGTATGACTAGTCCTCTGGCGGTGGAGGAGATTGTAGTGCAGTCCCCCGATCCGGAGTTGGTTCTCCACAGTGATGGCTGGCCGAAGCTGGCGCGTGAGGGTCTTGGTGCGCGGTTTGCCGGGGGTAGCGGTGGATTTGATGATGCGACGTACCTGTGGATTTGCCCGCGGGTATGAGCCTGAACCCGGCGCGAGAGTGTCTGTGCCAGACCAAGGCATGATAGTCTGAATACGGAACCTACTACACTAAAGGAGAACCCTTATGGCCCACTTTGTTTTCCGCGCCCCCATTGAAGGCATGGTTGAAGTCCACGCTGACGGCGAATCGCTTGATGACGCTGTGAAAAACTACATGAATGGTGTGGGGAACGCAGAAGACTATCCCGATTACACTATTATCGCTGGCGATGTGGTCGGTATCGACTGTGTTGATGACTGTTGCACGCCCCTAATCCGCCACTGATTTAAAGGAGAAAGTCCCGTGCCACGTTATATCTTCCGCGCCCCTATTGACAGCGCTGACAGCCTTGTTGAAGTGCATGCTGATGGCGAGTCCCTTGATGATGCTGTGGAAAACTATATGAATGATGAGGGAGTTGCCAAAGAGTACCTTGACTACACCATTGATACCAACGAAGTAGTGGGTATCGGCTACACTGATAACGGCAACTTTGTTGCACTCTAACCCGTCCTGATTCGAAGGAGAAAATTAATGACTCGTTACATGTTCCGTTTGCCGATTGATGGCACTGTTGAGGTCACTGCTGATGGTGAGACCTTGGAGGAGGCAGTAGAAAACTACATGTCCGGTGTGGGCTACACTGATGTTGACGTTGATGTTGACTATATCGAGGATTCTGACCGTGCGGAGGCTTTGGGCCGTTATGATGATAATGGTGAGTTTGAGGAGCTTTAAGCGCGTTCTTTAAGTCTTGTGCCCTGGCTTTTGGCTGGGGCTTTTTGTGTGGTTTGTGTTTTGTGACCCGCTCAAGTATACTAACACCCTGTAAGCATAAACCGGCAACAGAAAGCACACACCATGTCCTGCTTCACCCTCAGCAACGAACACCTCAACGTCCTTCTCTTCGCCGCCACCCACCCCGAAAAACTCAATCTCAATACCCCCGTCAACCGCGCCCTTGACAGCAACGTACGCTACTACACCCCCGACGGAGACTACCGAGAAGTCACCGACACCAACGCCGAAGAATTCGGACACATGCTCCGCGAAGCAAACCTCCGATCCGTCAACGAACGCTACAGCAACAACGAAGAATTTGCCTACGAGCACTCTTTGCCTAAGCACACCAAATGGACCCCATTTGAAATCATCTCCGCCGCACATTGCTACAACTATCAGTCGTGTGAAGCAAGCAACTGGGAGACCAGTGAGGCAAAGCGATTTATCACCGTTCTTATCGACCGAATGATCATGCTCACTGCTGAATACGCACACGCAGGAACCTGGGACATCGACTCCACCACTACACCTAAGTATGCTTAAAAAGGAGACCATCATGTCTAACACCCTGGCCGACACCCCCTGGAACGCTGACGAGCATTACCTTGCCGAAGCAGAACACCCCGACTACGGGCTTGTCACCTTACTTCAGGAAACATATGACGGCAAAATCAGGTGCGTGTTCAACAGGGAAGGAGAAACGTTCCTAGTCCAGGCACTCCCGAAAAACCTTACCTTAACCGGCAGACGCTACAAGCTCGCAGAAGACTAACCCCTCCACAGCCCCGCCCAACACACCGGACGGGGTTTTCTCATGCCGCCCTGGAGGAGATGCACACACCCTGCACGCATGCTATACTTGAAACCATGCCGCGGCATACAGGTTTCGCTTCATGGCCCGTATGCCGCGGCCCCACCTTCCCCACAACCAAAGGACCCTCACAATGCACCACCCCACCTACAGCCTCGAAGCTGCATTCAAATTCTACGAACAGTTCATCAAATCCTACGGCAAAAAGCCCGCTCCTAAGCTGCTTAGCGCTGGCGCTTATGACGAAGATCTGGAAATGCACTTTTCCGACCCCACCTTTGACGGGCACCTCCAAATCACCTTCGACCTGGAAAAGGACATGGTGACAGATGTGCAAGTCTTCTTCGACCCCGATGTCCAGGCCCAAATCAAAAAAGAACACGAGGACTGGGAAGGTACCCCGTCGTTGAACATCACCCGCACTATTCGCCGAAACATCAGTATCCAGGCTGACGGGTTTGAGGTTGGCAAAGCTATCCAGGACGCTTTTGCGCCCTATAGCAACGCCTAAAGGAGAAACCCATGCAAATTGACCGAATCGCCAACGAAAATGGTACACTCCGAGAATTCCCTGCCAAAGACCTCATCTACGCCTTCGAATTTCACACCCATTTCGTTAACACCGTCTACCACAACACTGACACTAAAGTCGTTTTCTCTGGGGCAGGACAAGAGCATACGACTGCATATTTGGAGTATGTTTTTCAAAAGGATACTGCTGTTATCATCCATTTTGCTTTCAATATGGAAAGCAGGGCTGTATCTGATGTGTTTGTCTTTTTTGAAAATGAACTCGGTAAGTTTATCGAGCGGGATCGGGATCCTAAAAAAGATGTGAATATTGAGGACACTTTATCGTTTAAGGTTTCTCAAGCTGTGCGTAAGTTCATTGCTCTTGACTCCACGGGTGTGGAAGTAGCACACGTGATTCTTGAAGCTGTTGAGGATACGGAGAAGTTTTTGCAGGAAAAGTAGCTGCGCGCACAAAATAGAGCCCCAAGGACTCCTATATCAGGAAACCTTGGGGCTCTACCTTTACCGCACTACTTAAAGTAGTAGCGAGCCAGCGCCTCAGAAATCTTATCAGACAAAAGAATACTGCCACTGCCACTGCCCAGAGTGGACGTCAGCATCGCACCATTAATGCCATAGTGAGAAAGGATGAGCGTAGTCGGGCTGAGATTATCGTGGAAATGCACAACCTTCTTTCCGGTCTCTTCATCAACCCACCATGCTTGTGCCAAGTTTTTTAGCTCGGTGCCGTCATCAAGGACGGGGTCCTCGTCACCGTCATTGAGCATATCCGCAAACGTGTTGAGAAGTTCTGCGAAATTTTTGAGCTCTTGGTCGATAAGTTCTTGTGTATCACTATCAGCCATGATTTTTCCTTTACTATGTGTTTGTGACTTGGCCGCGGAAAAGCTGCTCAGCTACATCTGCAGGCAGTTCCTTTTGTCGACTACCACCCCAGCTGCTGCACACAACAACTACGGTATCGTCAACGAATTCAACTGTACCAGCCTGTCCTGCAAACAAGTTTTGCGAAACAATGAGCTTGTCTTCACCATCAATGTACCAGGTGAATTCTGTCAGCTCTTTCAAAGGCGTGCCATCGCCAAGAGTGTCCTTGTCTGCGCAGCCGCGGACTACTCCTGCAAACCATATGAGATGGTCGTAGTGTTTCTCTAACTGTGTATCCAGTTCCAAAACCATAGTATCTTCTCCCATGCTAGTCCCACCAAACGTGCCAAGGGTGCCTCCGCCTTTGAGGTGTGGGGAGGAATTGGCACTCTAAGGATATTTCACAGCTCTAAAGCCATTTAACAACACCCTTGCCACTAACATAAATCATATGGTAGAGTTAAAGACATGAGTCAAGTTGTCAAGATTACCAAGGTGAGCATTAAAGGTGCTACACCGTATCTTGGTGACCGTGACAATGATTCATCACAGCCTATCTTTTCTAGAAGCCCTAATCAGGTCATAGAATGGCTGTGTTCTGCCTGGCGAAAACGATTCAACGATCACAGATCTCAGCGTAAAAAGTATGGCAAAGACAAAGTACTAGTCCCGCTGGGGGACACCGTCGTTGAAACAACGGATAAACAGGCACGTGAAGAGCATAGCTTTCTCAAGGCTGTTCCTTCACTTGTTTTGCAAAGCCCAGAACAGATCGAAGCCAAAGAATGGTTTGCTTCTATAAAACGACGCAAAACACTCAAAGAATCTGGCCGAAATCCAGGAAAAATGCCTAAGTTTAAGTCATACAAGAAACACGACCACACTTTTGTGTGCTGGTTTAACAGTGGACGCAATGCTCGTTTTGAGAAAGTCGGTCGCCGTACTGGAATTGTGTCCATTACCGGAATGAACCCCAAGGGAAAGAAAAATCCTGGTGATAAGGGACAGCGATTTGTTATTCGGATTCATGTTCGTCTTTCCCAAGATATTCGCCCCTACACCTCCGTTCAGGTCAACTGGACGAAAAAGCAGTTGGTCTTTGTCAACGAGCCACTGGCTGTAACCCCTCGTGAACAGCGAGGACAAGGATCTGCTGTTGGTATTGATCGTGGAGTTGTCCATATGTCTGCTGATAGTCAGGGTGGTTTTGAGAATCTTCCCTGGGACACGATCACGTCTTTGGATAATAAAGTTCGTCGTCTTCAGCGAAGCCAAGAGAGATCAGCTGAGGATCTAGGATTTGATAGTTACCACGCTGCGAAGAAAGCTGGGAAGAACAGTAAATCCTCGCAGCGGCGTGACAAAGAGATCGCTAAAACCAAGGCGAAGATCTCTCGTGTCGTTCAAGATGTTCAGCACAAGGTTTCTCGTCGCTTGGTAGAAGAAAACGACATTATTGCTATTGAGAAACTCAACTTGGCAGGAATGTCGAAAAGGGCTAAAGCTAAGGTAGATCCTCATAATCCTGGGGAGTTTCTGCCTAATGGTCAAAGTGCGAAGCGAGCACTAAATCACAAACTTCGTCTCTCTGCTTTAGCACAGTTTGGTGAGTTCTTGCAGTACAAGGCTCGTCTTTCTGGTGGACAAATTATCGAGGTTGATCCTCGAAACACTTCCCGTCGTTGTTCATCTTGTGGTCACGTGTCTCAAGAAAACCGTGAGAGCCAAGCGGTGTTCTTGTGCAAAAAGTGTGGTTACAGTGACAACGCTGATCACAATGCTGCGATCAATATTCTTGAGAGAGCGTTACGTGATCATAAAGAAGAAATCACTAACTTCTGGGGTGGGAAGCACCCCTCGGTGAGAACTTATCAGTCTGATCCTCGTGGTTTAACCACGAGCCAGCGTAGTTCAACGATCCGTAAACCGCATGTCCTAGCAACTCGCTAGAGACAGGAATCCCCGCCTTTAAGGTATGGGGAGGACTTCAAATGTCTAGGCCGTGTGCCCAGGCTTCGTCTAGGAATGCTTCTCGGATAATTGCTTCGAGAGTCTCTACTAGCTCAATGCTGTTACGTGTATCTTCACCGTGGGCGGGGCTTAGGACGGCTAGTGGTGTGTTTTGTACTGGGGCGTAGTTGTCGTGTACCTGGTAGGCGTGTTTGATTTTGGGGTTGGTGTTGATGAGTGCTTGGCGGATGGTGTTTTTGAAGCTGGGGTCTTCGTGGAGGTTGTTGATCGCTTCGGTGGGCTCAATGTGGGGGAGGTTTTTGTGGTGGTTGTTGATGGTTTGGCAGATTCGGTACATGGTGGTGGAGTAGTCAGTGCTCATAGTGTGATTGTACTTTCTTTGTGTGTAGAAGGGTGGGTAATGTGGGGTTTAGTTTTCGGATTCTTTTTCTTCGACCCAGAAGTAGGTGCTGATGCCTTCGTCGCTCGGGTTGTCGATTTTTAGTTCCGCATTGTCAGCATCGAATTCAATGTGCGGCACAAGAGTCACCGTGGATTTGCCCTTATCGGCCTGGACCTCATCGAGGCTTGTTCCACCGCACAAAATGGACGTGGGGTTGTTGAGTTGGGAGTCGGCAATTGTGTACTGCTTAAGGGGCTCATTGCGGTCTACGGCGTCGGAGATCTCATTGGAATACTTTTCGACGAAGGACTGCTCATGGTCAAGGTATGCGGCACCGTTTATATCTTCAGAAGTGACCATGGGTCGGGTGAAAAATGTGGTGTTGGTTTTGTCGGCGAGATACAGTGGAACGAAAAATGCCAGTAGGCCAACCACAGCTAGTGCCACTACCAATACCGTGATTCCTAGCAGTGTGCAGGACACAAATTCGACCACACTTTTGGGAGGGTTCTTCTTCAGTGTTTTTTCTATCTTTTCCACGATAGGCACAAAGATGGAGACAGTAACAATGGCGGCAATGACCAGCGAGAGTATTACCCAGCCGGAGTCGTAGGTGAGTGAGACTCCTGTGGGGTCAAAGGTGTGGTGGAAAATAGGTATGGTCATAGGGTTCCTAGGTTGGGTCTTATGCTACCACCTAGCATAACAGATTTAGCGTATTGGTTTCAACATAGAACACAACAAAACCCGCGGTCACAAAACAATTGCAACCGCGGGCTATGCCACCTAGTGTCTACTAGTCCTTCTTACGACGAGACAAGAAAATACCAGCACCAATCAGTACCAGTGCCACAACACCAATACCAATCACACTAGCACCAGTAGATGCCAACGTCCTGGACCCAGTGCCCCCATCGTTGCTTGGGGCGGGGGCAGGAGTGTCGGTTTCTGAGGTGTCCGTGTTCGGAGTGTCAGTCTCCGGGGTCTCGGTGTCTGGGGTATCCGTGTTCGGAGTCTCAGTTTCCGGGGCCTCGGTCTCTGGAGTCTCAGTCTCCGTTTCTGGCACGTCAGTCTCCGGAGTCTCGGTGTTTGGGACCTCAGTCTCTGGAGTCTCAGTCTCCGGTGTCTCAGTCTCCGGTGTCTCAGTTTCCGGTGTTTCAGTTTCTGGAGTCTCAGTCTCCGGTGTCTCGGTTTCTGGAGTCTCAGTCTCTGGGGTCTCAGTTTCCGGGGTCTCGGTTTCTGGGGTATCCGTGTTTGGGACCTCAGTCTCCGGAGTCTCAGTCTCAGGCACGTCAGTCTCTGGCGTCTCGGTTTCTGGAGTCTCGGTGTTCGGGACCTCAGTCTCTGGAGTTTCAGTCTCCGGCGTTTCGGTCTCTGGCACATCAGTGTCTGGAGTCTCCTCCGCAGGACACAACGTCACATGCGACGCAGCAATATCAGCACCATCTTCACCAGAAAGATGCACCTGACCAGCATAAGTCACAGCAGGGTTAGAGTGCAAAGTGAAGGTCTCAGTATAATGTGCTCCTGCATCACCGCGGGAAGACGGTCGAACATCGGAACCAATATAACGGTACTTAATATCACCCGGAAGTTCCTTAGTCGGAGCAATGGAAGGCGAAATATCCAAACCGTCATCCGAGTTATGATCCTTATAGAACTGAATCATGTTTTCATCCTTTGGCACTGCAGGAGGCAAGAAACCAGGACGGGCCCACGCGTATACCTGAAGGGACTGAGATCCATGCTCATAGGCCCCAGCAGTACCTTCTTGAGACGAACTCCATCCAAGATTAGAAGTAGCGGCAGTAACAAAGGTCTCCTCACTGTCTACAGCAAGGTCGCCTTCAATTTCGAAAGAAAGCGGCATGAGACCATTGCCAAACTCGTAGATGTCGTAGTCTTCAATGTTATTGCCATACCACATGTTATCGCCATAAGATCCGAAAGGACCGTCGTAAACACGAGCAGGGTCTGGGTCTTCACTGTTCTTGGAAGGATGAACCTTGCGCATGAAGGATCCGCGTTTTTCTATATCGTCCCTCATCTCTTGCTCATCAGGGATAGTATGAGTATAAGTGTTTTTTCCTTCCTTGTAGGTCTTCTCGGAGTATTCTCCTTCACCAATAGAGGGAGGACCAAAGTTGTCTTCAGTCGCGTCCTTAATGGGCACTTCGATGGGGTTGTCGTACTTTGTAAAAGATGTTGTGTACCCCTCGTCGTAGTGCGACTTGCCGTTTTCGTCTTTGTATCCCTTATCACTATTAGGGCCGCCAGCGGCTACAATTTTGATGGAAACATTTTCCATGTTGTGGGGAAGAGCAATAACCCCGGAGTTGGCAGTCCTTCCGTGGTCAGAAGAACGAACCAGTGGCTGGTGTTGTACTTCGAATTTTACATGTGCCTTATCGCCCTTTTTAGCGATACAGGTGTCATTAGCGTGGATATTAACGCCGCCTCCTGCAACATTGTGAACGTTGTCAGACAGGAGTGCATTTGCCGCAGGCATTGCGAGTCCTGTGGTGGCGAGGGCTGTAATAGCTGTGGTTGCGGCGATTCGCGCGAGTGGCCGTGCGTGGCGCGTGTTTTTCACGTGTTTGTGCCTTTCGTGTTGGTTTTCTTCACAGGCGTGTGTGCTGTGGAAGAATGATTTTATTCGCTTACGGTCGTGTGGACACTGTCAGCATACTATGGTTCTTAAATTTTGTGTAACGGAAACACATATTTTCCTGAACATAGGGCGGAGAGATGCGGCATAGTGGTCCCTGTTGATGTGGTTTAGCGCACTGCGAAACTAAGAAGGAAAGCATTATAAGAGTGTGTGAGAGACTTATAGCACACCCTTGCGAGGAATATGTTTGGCGCTGCGCGTAACGAGCTTGTGCCTGGTTCAAACCTAAAATTTTCTTATAAAGATATGGAATACTACTATGTAAAATGATTACGGCATCGCACGCTGATACTGCAAGGGCAGCAATTTAAAGAGCAAACAAGGGCCCCATAGTTATCACCAACCGGCACGGAAACGGCGACCACACCCATTCCGCGGCTAAGGGCAGGGGATTCACGCCTTCCTGATCTAGCCAGTTATACACACTCCCGTGCGCAACCCTGCTGCTGTCATGGCTCCCGTAATAGCACCTGCCACATCATGCACGCCGCATTGTCCTGGACGCGTACCTACCGTGTCGTTCTCCTCGGCGCGTGATTGATTAAGTGCGCTGTCGAGGTACAGCCCCGCGTCGAACAGTGCATCGTCGCTTAAGTCAGGGTCGTCGCCGGTGTAGGTGCCGAACTCGACCAACCTGTGCGTCACCTCCGCGCGGTTTCCACTCGTGGATACATTAGCGAGACCAAGAACGAAGAACGCCACAATGCCGTGATAGCGCTCCTGCGCAGACACCCGAATGGTGAGATACCAGTGTCCTGCTTCCGGTTTAAATTCGAGGTTGCACAGCTCGGTATTGTAGCCGTTTAGGTAGAGATTATTGGTCAGGGAGGTGTAGAACTTTACGGAAGAAGTGGGGTTATAGGCAGGATTAGGCATTGGCTTCCTTTCCACGTCTGTTGAAGTCTTCCCCGCTCTTCAAAGGTGAGGCACCCTTGGCACGTTTGGATGGCACTATGAGCCAAGTTTCCCACACACAATATTTGGAGCCTTCGGCGGGACTCGAACCCGCAACCTACGCATTACAAGTGCGTTGCGCTACCAATTGCGCCACGAAGGCAAAACACAAGCCCCAAAACTTAAGCCAAACAAGATAGGGCCTGTGAGAGGGAATGACGGGAATCGAACCCGCGTCTTCAGCTTGGAAGGCTGAGGTATTAGCCACTATACGACATTCCCATACCCTTGGTGGGACTTGAACCCACACTGTCTAGAACCTAAATCTAGTGCCTCTGCCATTTGGGCTACAAGGGTGTTGAACACCAACCACTATAACGCAACAAGCGTTACTTGTCAAGAGCGGGTCCAAAAACTACCATAAAATTGTCCTCAGCCAACAAAACCACCTCATTATTCGTCAAAAACTCCCCGTCAGTAGCAACCCACTTACCCACCTGCGCCTCATCACGCAACTGCGCATACTCCTCCAACGACAACCCCACCTGATTGCAATACTCACTCGCAGACCCATACCCCTCATACTCGAAAAACTTCTCCTCCGACGTACTATGGGAGCACTTCATCACCACGATAGACTGGTCCAACAACATCACACTACCCTGCGGCAAATCAGCAAAAGTAGCCACAGCCTCATCAACAATCTCCTCCTGGCGCAATAAATCCTTACGCATCCTGCCCATCAGCTCCGTATCCGACACACGAGAAGGAACACCCGTCGTATCCCAAAACTCAACCTCCTCTGGATCGTCCACCTCCATCAAATCAACAAAACGCTGACCTGCCTCCCCACCGTCAAAGCCCTCAATGCCCTTATCGCTAATGCGAAACATACCCGTGCGAAGCGTATCCCCCTCGTCTTCACCGCAGGTAACGAAAACAAGAACAGAATCGCCCAAAGCCTCAGCGAACTCCGTGAACGCTAAAACTCCAGCTTGAGTGAAAGACACAGTACCCCCTTCTGCATCAAAAGCAATGTTTGCTGTAAAAGAAGGCATCTTGTTTTCTTCTTTAACAAATGCATCGATTCGGAAAATGTCTGCGTCTTCGTTGACTTCGCTACACAAAGCGGTAACCACAGGAACACGGTCGATAAACGCGCCGCAGGAGGCGTCGATGTCCATATCGAGTACCCTGTTCGTGAGGACAACTACCTTGTCGGTGACGGTAAGCATGAAGATCCTTTCAAAATACGAGATAGAATTACGGTATTTAAAACCCTATCAGAAAATCCGACGCGGCGTTGCACCTCTCTGTTACATTGATGACCGCACAGCCCTTCTCCCAAGCAAGCTGCATACATCCACGCGTACCGCGGGACTCACCCACTGGAAAAGCCAGCACCAGATCAGCGCCTAACTCCACCATCTCTTTGTTGCGCACAGGACCTGCTGCCTTCCCATACACGTCCCATCGCGCCGGGTGTGCTTCGATTTCAAGGCCCATGCTTTTTGCTATGTGCGCAGCAAGCATATCAGCACCGTGGGCACCACCATGAACAAGCACAATGTGGGCAAAGCCGAAGCCTCGAAGTGTCGATACCGCATCACTAATTGCAGCATGCATCAGTCCAGCATCGTTAAAATACCGCGAACCAGTAATAAGGAGTCGGGCCACAGTCACAGGTTTCTCGCCCCTTCCACGAGGCACATGAGGAAGTTCTCTTCAACAAAAACATACTAGACCCACGCCCCCAGCAAAAACACAACAATTTGCCCCACAACCCACCAACCCACTACAATAAACCCAGCAAACAAAAACCAACCAACACCACACCACCATGAAAAAACTACTCACCACACTCACCACCGCCACCCTCATCACCCTCACCCCACTTACCGCACACGCAGCCTCCAACACCGCCACAGCCCCCGCACACGGCCTAGACACCGACAAAACCTGGGTCTGCAACAAAGCCGGACTCCGCGAACCCAACGCCACCACCGACATCGGCTACGGCCCACAACGCAACTACACCGCCACCACCAACAACACCGGACAACTCATCACCGTCACCGCACAACAAATCATCCCCCAAAACGACGAAACTGAAGACATTACCAGCAAAAACCGCTACTGCAACGACGAAGCCAAAGTACCCGGCACCGACAAACCCAACTTCGACGAAGGCCATGTCATTGCAGACTCGCTCGGTGGAGTCTCCAACGCCTATAACATCACCCCGCAAGATAGCTACCTCAACCGCCACGGCCAACAATCCCACATGGAACGCGACATTAGGAACGCAGGCGGCGCACACGATTTTGCCATGACCATCTACTATCCTGATGCCACCACACTCACTCCTTCTGGCTACGAGGTAACTTATACTCTCAACGGTGATACTCACCCCACTACCTTGTCGTATGCTAACAATAAAGAAGGCACCCCTAACTTCAACAAGGACCGTAATCCTAATTCCGGTGACCCAGACGATCACAATAGTTCAGATGACCAGTTCCTGGACGAAAACGACGCACCGTTTTTGATCATTGGCCTGGTGGTTTTCCTACTTATTGCCGAACTAGTGCGCCGCAAAATTAAGTAGCGTACTCCTTCGTGGCCTAAATCCCTTTCGCACCTAGCACAAAACCCTCCCACAACACTATCCCCTCTAGTACCATAGAGCACCGACAACCCCCCTAATTGTGCTAGAAAGACTTTCCCATGCCACTCAACCGCGACAACACCACCCAACACACTATCCTTGCCACCCACCGCGACAAACTCATCAACGACATCACCAAGCACCTCACCAACGACAACAACTACACTCAACACAGCGCCATCAGCAGGCCCACCATTTTTGTCCTCGCTGAAATAGGGATCTTAGCGTTTATCCTAGGCGCGGCTATCTCCACCCTCACCCACACAGTTACTCCTGTACTTGTTGCCACAGCACTGCTACTTGCGCTGCTTATTTGCCCGCACTTGAGCGTATTTTCGCAAAAGAAATGGAAAGCTGACACCACTAAAATTGGTCAGCTTTTAGAGTCCCGCTACGGCACTAACTACACGTCTACTAGTTTCATTAAACAGGAAACTGAGTTTATTCAGTCCCTTAATCAGAAGCCTAGTACGGTGAATAAGGATCTTGTTAAGCAGCGTGTCGCTAAGCGTCTTGATCGTACTACGTCTTTTCAGGCTCCTACGGAAGAGTTTGCTGCGATCGATGGTGAATATGGTTCGGTGGATCTTCGGGATGTGGCGTATGCGTTGCGGGATTTGACCGAATAACGGCAGGGGAGGCCTACAGTGCTATTGCCTAAGCCTCCTTCAGCTGACCCCCGCGGCTACGCCAAGGAGTCGAGAACATCGCCAATAATGCGCGCCAAAACGCCGTAAGAAATGGGTCGTGATCCGTCTTTGCTTGCGTTTTCAATCTGCTCGCCCAGTGCCTGTTGTGCTTCCGCGTCATCTGCAGGGGACAGCGCGAACTTCTCAAGCCTTACCCAGCTCACATTCCCATCCGCGGAGGTTTCTTCCATCTCCACCTGTAGATCCGCACCTTGACCGGAGTAGCGCTGTGGAGAAATCAGCAGTCCTAGCGTCCACGGCTCGCTGGTAGGGCGGTACTGGTAGAGTGAGTTGATGCGGGCAGTGTAGCCATAGTTGTTGAGTTCATCGCCAAGGTTGTAGGCGAATTCGACGATTGGTGTTGCGTTTGCGATAGGTGCCATAAGAGTTTTTCTTTCTTGGTGTGGTCGTTACAATCTATACGCAAACAATGTTACAGCGGTGAGGGCACACACGCAAAACCTACTTGTACTCAACATCAATACGAGCCACAACCTCCACCGCATGAGGATCAATAGACCACGGCCACCACAGCTTATGATTCGACAGAAAATCGTGTCACTTTGAAATGGACAAACTTGTCCCACCAGGCTTGTGATTCACAGTTCCTGGAAGCCCAGCTGTACGGGCGTTAAAACGCTTGATAATCAAGTCAGAAGTTTGACCCCAGTAAGAGGTGAACTCCTGATTTAGATAATCAAGGACTGATTCTTTTGAACAATAACGAAAACCATCACTAGGGGCAGAACGTCTGCCAATAATGTTTCTCGCGGCGTTTACATCTGCGTGAAGAGCCTTACCACAGTGAAGACACTGAAAGGACGAACCCTTTCGCTGATTATCAGCAACAAGACCACACCCAGAGCACTGCTTTGAAGTGTAGGCGGGGTTCACCTCGTGTACTTCAATCCCGTGATTTTCGGTCAAGTCTGCAAGCTTCTGTTTGAAAGCACCTCTACCAGCACGAGACACAATAACCCTTGTTCTTCGTGATAAACCACCTCCACGAAAATCCAAGTGTTCACAAGTGATTGAGCGAATATCCTGTTCGGCAAGACGGTTCAGTACGCGTCCAACTTCGTTTTTCACGTACTGTCTGATTCTTCGTTGTAGCGACCTAAAGCGGCGAGACGAACGCGGCCTAACCCCCTGTCGCTGCAAGCTTCGAGTAAGTTCTACAAGTTCTTGATCACGCTCTTTTAACCAAGGATATAAAGACAGTCCTAAAAGCTGCCCCTCAGAAGTAGCAACAAGACTCTTTAATCCCCAATCAATACCAATGTCTTTTCCTTCTTGACGAAGCGGAGCATTATCTTTCTCAACCACACGGCGAATGACCAGTTTTTCATCTCGATCAAGATGAAGCTGAGTTACGTTACACTCTTTTCCCTGATCCATAGACTCGTTGTAGAAGGAAGTCTTTTCCACAGGAATATAGATAGGTACGCCTTTAAATCCTCTAATTTCTAACCAGGATTCTTGCTTAGTGGATTTGGATTCCACAATCCTACATACGGTCTCATTAAGGGTGGCAGTTTTTCCATCCAGCACTGGAAACGGATTCTTCCGCAAGATCTCCGCGATAAGTTCATTCCGAAGTTCCGAAAACTCAGCTTCAGGATCCCACCACCGCTTCGATTTGTTCAACGTGTAGAGTGTAATAAAGTCATCGTCGCTCAATTTAGTGTCTTGGTTTCTCCACTCGCTGATAATCTTTCTACCAGCGATAACGGAGGCTTCCTGCCAAGATCTAAGAGCTGCATCAACAACGTTTTCAACAGACTTAAACATCCGTGCAGAAAACACATCAGGCTTACCAATCAACCACTGGCCCTTGGTGAATCTGAAAAGCCTCCCACCAGTTTTAAGATGGCGGATTTTCTCTTCCTTGCACACGGTACAGGCAGAAGAAAACCAGTGAAGTAAGTCAGCAATCTGGTCTACTTTTGCCTGATTAGCACAGTGCTTTAACTCCACACTGCGGTGGTGTGTTTTAGAGGTCATCGCTGCGGCCTTCTAAAGCACGTTGGGCTCGTTCAGCACGATGTTTTGCTCCTCGTTTTCCGTACTCGCTTGCGGTGTAAGAGTAAAGAAGTGAGAAAACATCCTCATCTTTTCCTTCGTCGGAATCAATCGTGTTGTCTACAACAATGATGTCTTTTCCTAGCAATGACAGGAAGTACTTAAGCCAGCCAAAGTTAATACGTGACAACCTGTCTTTATGCTCAACGATCAGAACTCCCCAGGTAGGGGTGCTGAGAAGTTTAATTAGCTTTGGTCGCTGGTCGCTTACTCCAGACGCTACTTCTGTCACTGACTGGACTATCTCTAACCCGCGAGACGACGCGAACTCTTTCAACCGCTGTTCCTGACGTTCTAAATCACTTCGCTGTCCGTGAGTAGACATGCGAGAATACAACGCTGCTTTCTGCTTTAGCTCTTCCTCGGGATCAGGAACAACAATATGACCTGTCTCATCCAGGTAAGCACCTTTAATCTTTCCCTGATTAAAACGATTCCACGCCGTCCGGTAATGAATTCCTTTCCTTTCGGCATACTGACTTAACTTCATACACTATACTATAGCAGTAATATACTTACAATTCAACAATCTTCTACAAAAGAAAGCAACAGTCAATACACAAAAAGTGTATAAAAAGTAATTACCCCACCACCCACACACGTCACTCACTCGACGCGACAGGCACCCCAGCAGCACGATACGCCAACCGAGTCACCACACTATTCGGCAAAGGCTCCGGATACTTATTCACCCGAGCCTTCCGCACAACCTCCACACGCCCGTCTTCATGCACCCACCACACACCCGCATACCAATGCCCATCAAACTCCGAAAAATCCGCCAACCCCGCAGGCATAACATACACAAACCTATGCGTCACAGCACGCCACGGCGCAGTCTTATGCCAAGTCTCATTCCGCAACAAATCCTGACGATCAACCTTAACCTCAATAGCGGTACGCTGACCACCATCAAACATCAAACCGTCAATACGCCGACGAAACACCTTATCCGCGCCGGGCTGCTCACGCGCGTAAAGATCGTCGATGGTAAGTTCCGGAACAATAGCCGCGGTAGGATACTTGCGCCGTACGGAGTCTAGGACAAAAGAAGCGTCCACTGCTATAGTGCCTTACGGGCGAAGAACCATTCACTCACAGAGTCCTCGTCGTCCATGATCATGCTTGCGCCGAAGAATACTGATGGGCTGTCGAGGTCATTGTATTGTGCCTGCAAGAACCCTGCAGTAGGGACCTCGGAGGAGTGCATGACAAGAAAAGTAGCACCGTTGTAGGTGAAGTAGCCGTCAGATAGTGCCTGGCCGTCGTAGGACCAGGTGCCGTCTGCTTCTTCGTAAAGACAGTCGGATTCTAGTTCTCCCAAGGGCTCATCGGAGTGTTCGATGGTGCCGTCGGAGTGGACGATGATGCCATAGCCGGAGAGGGTTTCTGTGGCTTTGTTGTATTCTTCGAGTACGTTGTCCCAGTTGATGCTCATTGGGGTGTCTCCTTCACATTGTGTAACAGGCTTTGTATACAGGGTAGCACGCGTTGAGCCTTAAACACGGAAGGCCCGGCATAGCGTCTTACACGGCCAGAAAAATGAAAAACTGGGCCTTAGCCTCGTCGTCCTCAACACGATGCAGTCCTAGGAATACAGGGCTTCCTTCATCAAGACCCACGATGTGCGCGGCCTGCTTGAGCCCATACTTACCGACGTTAACACCGTTGGAAACAATACGACACATCGCACCATCGATGTCGCAAAACTCCTCGTCATCGATTTCATGCGCGTCATAGAACCACGATCCTTGACCATCACGGCAAAACAGACTTACATCTACAGGGGCAGGAAACTCGTTTGTTTCTTCGCGCGCCCCATTCGGGTGAACAATAATGCCCGCTGCGTTGTTCTTTTCGGTGGCCCGGATATAGGTTTCCTTGATCTCGTCCCAATCGAGACTATTAATGATAGACACTTCTTGCTCCTTTGTCTCTACGTTACATACTACTTGATGTGATAGATCATAGCGTCTACCACAGGATCTGCAAAGACAAGCGAGAGAGCAAAGCATGCACTTGCTACGAGGATGAGGAGTGTGCTTACAATCTTCCAATTGCGTGACGCAGTGAAAGCAAGCAGGGCAATGACAAGTAGGCCTACTGTGAGTGTTGCTGCAAGAGCGTAAGCCGATGTGGTGGCACTATCGGTGAGTTCAGCGATGTAATCAGTCATAAAAGTGTCCTTGGATATAGTGTGTTGGCTTTTCTGTATATAAGGTACCGCTTTTAAAGGACTAACGCAATTGGTGTGACTCAGCTCTGGCTGTCTACAACGCGCATCGGAACCAAACCACGCAAGTACGCCGTATCATAGAGGTCAAACCATTCGCTGCGAGCTTCGTTCACGTCCCGGCGTAGTTCTTCTATCTCACGCTCGCTAAGACTGTTCTCACGTCCAACTGTTTCTGATTCCCGCGCAAGAACATTCTGCATGCGGAAAAGAACACACTCTACCCGCACACCTTGCCCGGCGCGGATTAGGCCTGTCAGTACACTGTCCTTGCTAAGCACGTTGTTCACTTCGTCGATTAAAGCAAATGCGTCGTCGCGGATTTCGTCTGCCTGAGTGCGTGTCCTGTGTGTTGTTTGAGCAGTCAGGAAACCTACTATCAGAATAATGACTGCAGAAATTGCTAGAGCGATGTAAAACAGGGTAAGTACCATAGCTCGTCTGCCCGTGCCTAGTGTGCGTCAACAGCGGTTGAAGTGGGTGTCTCCTCCGATGGATCTGCAACCATACCATCTCCAAGAGTCTTAGCCAGCGGCATACCGAACAGTAAGAACGCAAAGAGTATAGCCGTACCCACGGCAACCAAAATGGCCGTGTGATCTGCCTGTGCTCGCTCAATGTCGTTGGCTTGGCCAAGTGCGTGCCTGCTTGCAGTCTGCGAAGATCGCACCACTGCTACATTCAACACGCCGATAGCAACCAGGCAAGCAAGGAGGGAGAGTGCAATAACAATGACGATTCCAATACTCATGTGACTCACCCCTTTCTATTCTTCGGTCTGCGCCGGTTCGGAAGTAGCGGGTGCTGTGGTTGCTTCTTCGGACTCGCCCGCTAGGCTGTTGGAGCTAAAGAAATCGGAAGTGGTCCACAGGACGAGCGTCATCGCTGCCATGACAATCACCATGGTCACGATGGTCGTGACAACACCACCTCGGAATTCGCGCAACTCCATCTCGCTTGCTTGTCCGAGTCGGTATTTAGAGTGCGTGTTTATGTATTTAGCTACAGCAGCAAGCAGTACGATAATGCCGACGCCTACGACGGTGGTGAAGAGAATGAGCACGGTTCGTGGCCTTTCTAGGCTGGGGTGAGGGCGTAGGAAATACAGAAGCTAGGTATAGGTTCCAGCCGCAAACAACGCAACTGGCACCTACACGCCGTGGCGGGCTTAGAGCACCTGCTCAATGGTTGCTGCAGGATCGAGGCCCAGTGCCTTGAACTGGCTTGCCAGCACGCGCGCCACATCGAGCGGGCGAACTAGCTTATCGCCAATCTTGCCCGGAATCGCGGCATTAATATCGCGGACAAGCTCATCCTTGGTGTATGGGTAGTAGTCCACGGACACGTCGTATACCCATGCCTTGTTAGGAACGTCTGCGGGCTTGATGGTTAGCTCAGCGGTGGCGTAGACGTCGTCGTCAGCGTCGATGCTGCCGGTGACTTCTACGACGAAGCGAACACCGTCTCCGGAGGAGTCAACAGAAGTGATTTCTGCGCTGTATCCGATCGAGAGGAGAGAACGGTCGAGGGCTTGGAAGAAGTGAACTGCGGAGGTGAGTGTAGTCATGGCAGTGGGTCCTTTCCGGTTGGGAATGTGCAGTGGTTTCACAAATGAATACTACCTACCCGGAAGCATTCGCGCAAATTTAGACCCGTTCCCTAAAACCAACACCCCCGAAAACCGACCCTACCCACGGCCACCAGACGCCACACGATCCACACGCACCAACATCTTCTCCTCAGCCACATCCTGCTCCCACGTACGATCCGCAGCAACCGTCAAATTCTCATCCAACGCATCACCATCACCAGACCCACGCAACAACCCCTCCTGCTCACGCGCAGACTTCGCCAACTCATGCCACACAAACGCAGCATCACGCTTCGAATCCTCATACCCCGACATCGCAGACAACTCAGCAGGAGTCAACGCCTCCGGAAACACCCACTCATTCATACGACGCTCAGCAGCCTCAGCAGCCTCCGCACGCTTAGACCACACATCAGCAACCTTATTCGCAATCTCTACAGGCTCAGCACCCTCATCAACCTCAATCTGATCCAACAAACCACGAGTCTGATCCACCTCGTCCTTGCCCTGCTTTACACGCTTATGAAAATCCAACGCAGCATCAACAGTCTGACCCTCAGCCAACTGCGGACCAGTAGTAAACACACCCTTGCACACGTCCAAACCATGCACCGTATCAGCAGTAGCAGTCGTCGGGAACGGGGCAGAATCCACCAACTCTTGTACAAGTTCTGCTAACTCATCGCCCTGATTCGCAGCCACCATACGAGCCTGGCCCGCAGTATCACCCACATTGTCCTTATTAATCGCATCCCCATAGCCGCGGAACGCATCCGCAACCTCACGAGTCTTCGCCGTAGTCTTATTTACAGCATCTCGACTGATATTATCCGATCCGGAATTCTTATCTAAAACATCCGCCGCGGCGTACAGCTTTCCGGCCTTATCACCCAGGCTCTGCTTCCAGAATCCAGAGAGATCATCACCCTCTTTACCAATAGACTCCTCCACCGTTACAGCCATATCGTTAGCAACAGTACTTAAATCACCCAACGGTGGGCACACATTGTTATACAGGTCAACAACAGAAGTGACAACCTGATCGTCAGAATACTTATCAGAATGCTCCACGCGAGGAGAATTAGGCTCCTGCTTCTCCGGTCCGTTAGACGCTTGCGCCTGCACAGAATCCGGCTGCCCGGACGTGTTAAACACAAACCCAGACACGCCACCAAGCACAGTCACTACTGCAACAGGAGCGATGATATACGCCGGGTGGGGCAGAGTAAATGCGGGGGAGAAGTCAGCGTGATTTTTCGGTAGTCGGTGTCGTCCCATAATGAAGTATCCTAGAGTTTAGATGAGGGTAGGTTTTTGCTAATACGACACAGTTTAACACTTGATTAGCATTTTGCCTACCTGACACCTATTATTCTAGGCGAGTGGAGAATATGCCGCGGACTGATTTAGGAAATCGAAAACCTCTGATGGTGACAAAAACAAATCATATTTTAAGGACTTATCCACATCCCACATCTTAAAATCAAACCCCACACGTGTTGCCAACGTTGGGTTATAGTAGCCGTTGCCCACCATGACGACGCGACCGTCTGCAAACACCAACTTCACCCCATCGTTATTGAAACTGACTGAATCAAGGTAGTAGTACATCGCGTCTACCGAATAACCCACAATTGGCAACGGAGTAAGCTGCCCCATATGCCCGCGGTGGCACACGGGCAGCACTGACTGTAAGTATGCGACTGTTTTCTCCAGTGTGAAAGTACACTCCGCTACTATGCCGTCACTAAATGTGTCCTCAACGTCTTCTGATTTGTTGGCGACCTTGACTAAGGACACACACTCAGCTTCTGATAAAGGTGTTTGTGAATATGCTACCGCAAAGCACCTGTCCCCATTGCCCACCACTGTTGCCTCAGCAATATGCACAAGCTGACCGCCGCCGCGCAGAATCCACACTTTACACAGGCTCACATCCTGCAAATCCACTTTGACGGTCCTGACCCGCATAGTGTCAATATCACGATCAAGTGCAAGACTGAAAAGAGCTTCAACAGTACTAAAGTATGATTCGGGGAGTGCTTTCACGTTCTACACCTCTGTAAGTTCAAATGCTTTCGCAACAGGTCGTATAAAAGAATCATACACTTCGGCTGTGGTGCCGAGGCTCTTTTTATGGTGGATATTGAGTAATAGTTGAACACGAAGTGGGGAGCCTACTTGTGCGGAAAATTCCGTGGGTGATGTGTAGGGCCCGAAGTCGCCCATGTAGTTGTAGGAGCTTAGTACTGATCCTAGGTATCCGAGTCCGGTGTCTGCGCCTGCTTCGGTAAGTAGTTGGTTGAGTTGGTCGCATACGGCGGTTCCGGCCTGTGCGGTAACGTGCATGGTGAGTGTGGTTACAGGTGGTTGCTTGTCTGTGTCCGTGATAGTTGAAAATGCGAGTCCTTTGTATCCTGACTGTTTCGACATGCTGCACAGCAAAAGTTTGTCACCACAGAACTCAACAAAGTCTGTGTTTTTATCGTTGTCGAAAATTCCATACGACATGAAAAATTGCTCCTTTAAATGTTTTCTGATTTCACGGGTGAGAAACGGTCAAAGGGCGACACAATAAACGACGCTTTACCAATCACATGATCCAACGGAATAGACCCGGTGTAGTGGTCGTGCATATGGTAGCGCGAGTCCATGGAGTTTGTGCGATTGTCACCCATGACGAATACACTATTGTCCTCAACAGTCAACGGGCCGAAGTATTTTCCGCCACATGCGTCGGAGCCGTTGTAAATTTTTCGTGCAGGAGGGTTTTGGATAAAGTCCTGGTTTGTTAGCTTGCCGTCTACCATAATTCCGGGATCTTGTGGTAGACAGCGTACAGTTTGTCCTTCGGTAGCTATGACTCGTTTAACGAGTGTGTTTTCTCGTGGGATAACGAATCCGAAGAACGCGCCGACGTCTTGGAGTCCTGCTATAAGGCGGTTGTCTGATCGGGGCTCGCGGTAGCCTGTATTCCATGAGTCGACACCGGCGAATACGATGACGTCGCCTTGTTTGGGGTTGGATAGTTCTGTGGCGAGTTTGTTGACGTAGATTTTGTCGTTTACGCAGTTTGTGCATCCGTGCAGTGTGGGTTCCATGGATCCTGATGGGATCATGTAGACGCGTCCTACGAATGTTTGGAATAGTCCTGACAGCACAAGTATGCAGACGAGGGTGGTGAGTAGTTCAACAGGCCACGGGAGTCGTCTGCGGGCGGGTGTTTTTTGGTCAGGTTTTTTCACGGTCTTTGGATTCTATCACGCGGGGTGGGTGGTGTTTGGTGAAAATAGAAAACAGCTCCTCTTTTAAGAAGGTACCGAGAAACGATCTTAAAAGAGGAGCTGCCGAATACTAGTTGGGGAGGGGAACGACTCCCAAGGAGAACTTTACCGCAGTGCTTGTTTCGTGTCAAGCATCAGAAAGACCCCCGATCTGCACCTTCGGGGGTCTTTTGCTAACTCAGTCTGAGCAGAATCATTGCCGTAAGTGTAGTGCGGCTCTGTTTTGCTCAAGAACAATACTACGCCTGTTGTGTATTGAGGTCAAATTTCCACAAAGCGTTCGGCTCGTCGCTGGTCATCCAATTGTAGAAGAAAGGAATTTCCATCTCACCTTGGGTGTCTTGTACTTCCCAGCAATAAGTTCCGGAAGCGTTACCGCCCGGCGCGAGTGCTGCGGAGTGTAGCTCATTGACTCCATCGACGATGGCGTTAGGGTTGTCGATGACTCCGGAGGGTTGTTTAAGTTTTACGTTGAAGGAGTCGTAGCGGAATTCTTCTTTGGAGTTGTTGACGTAGGTCAGGTCTGCGCAGACTGTGGGCTGGTCGCCCCAGGATACTTCGGGTCGCGCGTTGTCGATGTTGAATCCTCCCCACGGATAAATCCGAAGGGATTCCCGTCTAAAACTACCTACATCTCAAAAGAGATGCAGGATTTACGCTATCATCAACGGAAGGGTTGAAACCAGCCCTTAACAGCATATTACGTGCCGCATTAACATCACGATCAATAGTGGAACCACAAAAGTCACAATGAAAAACTCTTGTACCCAGATCTAACTTGGCCTTGGCTCTCGTACCACAGTTAGAACAATCCATCGTCGTGTAATGAGGATCAATAACAAAAACGTCACTGCCAAATGTTTGGCACGCAGAAATAAGCTCACGCTTTGCAATACCAATACCAATATCGGCAGACTTCTTTGCCATATTTTTCTTCTTAAACAAAAACGTCGACTTAAAGTCTTCCACAGCAACAGTCTTATTGTTGCGAGCTACATGCTGAGCCCATTTACGAGACTGTTCCCGTCTTTGTCTTTTTACTCGACGCTCCAGCTTAGCTTTCTTCTTTTTAGCCTTACGATACTTCTCCCACTCCTGCTTAGCTTTGAAACGAGCCATCCGACGCTGGTATTTAGATAACGCTTTAGCGTTTTCTTTAACACGTGGCGTGTATCCTAAATCAAAACCGGGACGGGAGGCTGTTGCTGGGGTTTTAACTCCCCAGTCAATACCTACCTGTCCGTCACTGTCACGAGAACGTGTTTGTGGTTCGGTGTCTACAACAAAAGAAGCCCACCAGTCACCGCACGAGTCTCTAAACACTCGAACAGAGCTGGGATCTCCAGGAAGATCCCTAGACCACACCACAGGAATAACAATGTTTCCTGCAAGCTTTAGTCGACCAGCATCTGTAATGCTAAATCCTCGTGTAGTGTAGTTGAGTGAGAGTTTGCGGATTCGTTTTGATTTAAAGCGTGGAGCTTTACGAATCTTGTCGAAGAATGCTTTTTTAGCAGTTACGAAGTCCCTAACTACTTGTTGCTGAGGAACTACTGGCTGATCACTTAACCAGATGTGTTCTTTTCGCCATGTAGTCACCTGTTTCATTAGGGAGGTTTGGTTTGTGTTTTCGTGTTTGTTGAACGCTTCTACACATTGATTCCAAACCCAACGACACGTTGCATACTGCTGGATAAGACTGTATTGTGCAGTCTTTCCAGGTCGTAGTTTATACGTGTAGCGTTTCTTCACACTGTTAGTGTACAGCATGTGTGTTGTAATAGCCGAATTGATGGGTGTTTCTAAGTAGCATTGCTGTGTTATGCGGTGTTCTAAGTGTTGAAGAAAAGTACTTCATTCCGGTGTTCTTCGTGATGAGTTTCCGTGGCTTAAAAGTAGTGTTCTTACGTTGCCGATTAATTCTTATTTCGTATCTACTACAGGAGATGCTCCACTCCATGTGGTTAAGAAGTGTATTGAGGACCAGAAGAAGGTAAGTAGTGTGTACCAATTCTTTTCCACAACCAAAGCTGGGAGGCTTCCTGATACGTCAGGTGAGTCTTTGAACTTATGTTAGGGGGTTTGTGTTTTTAAGGGTAGGGGTTTGGCAGTGTTATTTTTTCTTGGGGTGTTTGTCGTTGTATTTCTATTGCGGTGAGAATGATGGCGATGCCGAGTAGTCCGTTAAATCCTGCGATGCACATTGTGGTGAGTGTTATGCCAATGAGCATAAGTGATTTTAACACTGTCATTGTTTATTCCTTTGGTTGGGGAGTTTTCTCCACTTTCTACATACCCCAACAATACCACCCCATACGCCCACACAAACACCCTACAGCAGCCTCACACACTTCCCTCCACACGCCCTACAGCCACCCCTCCATAGTTCCTACAGGCCCCAAAATCAGCCAAAATAAGCACCGAGACAAACCACCAAAAACATGCTCTCTTTTAAAAATTGAAAACTTCTGACCAGCATAAATACAAAACCCCCACCCCAAAAAGAATTATATTCACGAATTATACTGTCTCTTATACACATCTCCGAGCCCACGAGACAAGAGGCAATCTCGTA
>ERZ1030898.10-NODE-10-length-76208-cov-24.569301_pt1 | contig 76208 bp, 67 predicted proteins | sample MGYA00517298_ERZ1030898 | MGnify/ENA primary metagenome ERZ1030898 (study PRJEB33718, sample SAMN03159684) | human skin metagenome | collected 2014-05-20 | study: EMG produced TPA metagenomics assembly of the PRJNA266117 data set (Human skin bacterial metagenome... | reverse complement strand
TGCGCCAGCCATTACTTGCCCAGGCGCTCCGCGCGGTGCAGCTTGTTCTGGCGGCGGCGGCGCTCGAGCGATGCGGTCTCCGCAGTTGTTTCGATCTCGCCCTTTTCCACGTATTCGTCCACGGTGGAGGAGGCGCCGGCGGCGCGCAGGGTCTCTACCTCATCGTCGGTCAGGTCGCCGTACAGGGTGATCAGGCGGGTGAAGGTGCCGTCGCCGTTGTGGTTGACTTCCACGCGGACGTCGTCAAGCTGCATGCCCTTGGCTGCCTCACGCACCGCCTGCGAGCAGCTGACGGCGAGCGCGGACATGTACAGGCCGGTGGAGGTGACACCCTGGCCCTTGCCGCCGGTGTTCTTGGAGCGGTCGGTGGTGATCGCGCGGTCGGAGGTGCGCACCACGTCGCCGTACTTCGTGCCGCGCGCGGAGTAGGACACGGCGTTGGTGTCCGTGGTCTTCGCCGGGACGAACAGCGGCTGGATGTACTGCTGCGCCCAGGAGCCGATGATGTCGGCGGCGCGCTGCGCGGTGCCCTGGCGGGTGAGCAGGTGGTCAGCCTTGTCCAGCGCCATCAGGGACTTGGGGTAACGGGCCAGGGAGAAGATGTTCTGGGCGTTGTCGATGCCGACGGTGACGTCGATAGGCGAGTGCACGACAAGCAGCGGCTTGCGCAGCTTCGGCAGGTACTCCTCCGGGTTCGTGTCGGCGAGGTCCTCGAGGAACTCGCGCGAGATGGTCAGCTCGCGGCCACCGAGCACCACGCCGACGGAGCCGTTCGCATCCGCCTCGCCGATGGCATGGGCGTAGTGCAGCACCGAGTGCGCGGGGTCGAAGGGCGCGCCGACGGTGGCCACCGCCTTGATCATCTTCTTCAGCTCCGGGCGGGTGGCGGCCTTCAGCGTCGCGGCGCCGCCGAGGGAGTGGCCCATGAGCAGCTGCGGGGCCTTGTAGTTCTCCTCCAGCCACAGGGCGGCGGCGACGATGTCGTCCACGTTCTCGGAAAACGAGGTGTCCTTGAACTCGCCCTCGGACTGGCCCAGGCCGGGGAAGTCGAAGCGCAGGGTGGCAATGCCGTGCTCCGTCAGCCGCTTGGCAATGCGGGAGGCACCCGGGGTGTGGCGGGAGCCGGCGAAGCAGTGCGCGAAAATGGCGTAGGCCTGCGCGGGTCCGTCGGGGCGGTCGATGGTCGCAGCCATCATGTGGCCCTTGGACGACGGGACTTTCACGTTCATAGACAGCATGGGTAGCCGTTTCCTCCTGCGGCTCGGCGGTTCAACGCAACGGTTACTTTCGCTGCAAGACTAATCGTCGCACCAACTGTTTGGCACGTTGGCGTTATTCTTAGCCCTTATGGGCAAGTTTGACTGGTTCTGGAAGGCCATGGGCTCCACCACGGAGCGCAACAACAAGAAGTCGAAAGCCGTTGTCGCGGACGCGCACGGGTTGATCGAGGAGCTTTCGCTTCTCGACGATGCTTCGCTCGCCTCCGCAGTCGCCTCCACCGTGCGCGACGGTGCCATCGCCGACAAGCCGCGTTTTTTGGCCGGGTTGTCCGTCGCCTCCCAGCGCACCCTGGGCATGACGCCGTTCGAGGTGCAGAACCAGGCCGTGCTGCGCCTGCTGGAGGGCGACGTGATCCAGATGGCCACCGGCGAGGGCAAAACGCTCGTCGGTGCGATGGCCGCCACCGGGTTTGCGCTGCAGGGCAAGCGCGTCCACCTGATCACGGTGAACAATTACCTGGCCGCGCGCGATGCGGAGTGGATGCGCCCGCTCGTCGAGTTTTTCGGGTTGACGGTGGCGGCGGTCACGGAGTCGTCGACACGCGAAGAGCGCGTGAGCGCCTACCGCAGCGACGTCATTTACGCGCCGGTGACCGAGATCGGTTTCGACCACCTGCGCGACAACCAGATCACCTCCCGCGATAAGACGGTGCAGCTGCCTGCCGACGTCGCGCTGGTCGACGAGGCCGACAGCGTGCTCGTGGACGAGGCGCTCGTGCCGCTCGTGCTCGCCGGCTCCGAGGGCTCCAAGCAGGCCACCGGACAGATCACCGAGGCCGTGTCGAAGCTGGACGAGGACACCGACTACACCATCGACGCCGACGGGCGAAACGCCTTCCTCACCGACGACGGTGCGGCGAAGATCGAGCGTCTTTTGGGCATCGACTCGCTGTACTCGGACGAGCACATCGGCACCACGCTTGTGCGCGTGAACCTGGCGCTGCACGCGAAAGCGCTGCTGATCCGGGACGTGCACTACATCGTCGACGACGGCAAGGTCGCGCTTGTGGACGCCTCCCGCGGACGCGTGGCTGAGCTGCAGCGCTGGCCCGACGGCCTGCAGGCGGCGGTGGAGTCCAAGGAGGGGCTGGACGTGTCCGAAGGCGGGCGCATCCTGGACTCCATCACCCTGCAGGCGCTCATGCGCCGCTACCCGCTGGTGTGCGGCATGACCGGTACCGCCGTGGAGGCGACCGACCAGCTGCGCAGCTTCTACGGCCTGCACGTGTCTGTGATCGACCGCGCCAACGAGCTGCAGCGTTTCGACGAAGCCGACCGGATCTACGCGACGATGGAGGAGAAGAACTCGGCAATCGTCGACGAGATCGCGCGCATCAACTCCACCGGCCAGCCGGTACTCGTGGGGACCCACGATGTGGCGGAATCCGAGGCTTTGGCAGAGGCATTGGAGGCCCGCGGCATCGCGGTCAACGTGCTCAACGCTAAAAACGACGCGGAAGAAGCCCGCATTGTCGCGGAGGCCGGCGACGTGGGGCGTGTGACCGTCTCTACGCAGATGGCGGGCCGCGGCACCGATATCCGCCTGGGTGGTGCAGATGAGCGCGACCACGACAAGGTTGCCTCGCTCGGCGGCTTGGCCGTCATCGGCACCGCGCGGCACCGCACCGCCCGCCTGGACAACCAGCTGCGCGGCCGTGCTGGCCGCCAGGGCGATCCCGGATTGAGCGTCTTCTTCGTCTCCCTCGACGACGACATTGTCACCTCCGGCGGCGACGGCGAGCAGTTTTCCGCCCAGCCGGAACCGGACGGCCGCATCTCGGGCAACCGCGCGCAGCACTTCATCGAGCACTGTCAGCGCGTCACCGAAGGCCAGCTTTTGGAGATCCACTCACAGACCTGGAAGTACAACAAGCTGCTGGCGGACCACCGAGACATCCTGGACGAGCGCCGCGCCGCCCTGCTGGACACCGACACCGCCTGGCGCGAGCTGTCGGAGCGCTCCCCGCAACGCGCCGCCGAGCTTTCGCGCCTGCCACAGGACGTGCTCGAGCAGGCCGCGCGGGAGATCATGCTGTTCCACCTGGACGCGGAGTGGTCCGAGCACTTGGCGCTGATGGACGACGTCCGCGAATCCATCCACCTGCGCGCCATTGCGCGCGAAACGCCGATCGACGAATACCACCGCATCGCCGTGCGCGAGTTCAAGGATTTGGCTAACCGTGCGGTCGCCGCGGCGGTGGAAACATTCAACTCGGTGGACATCGACGCCGACGGCGCGCACCTGGCAGATGCAGGGTGGAAGCGTCCGAGCGCGACGTGGACATACATGGTCTCCGATAACCCGTTGGCGGGTTCCGGCAACTCCGTGATTTCCGGAATCGGCAACATTTTCCGCTAAGCATTCTTCGGTAGCCGCCCCTTCGGGCGGGCCGGACGCTATTATGGCGAGAGATCTCAACCACGACTCGAAAGTCAGGAGTTACCCATGAGCGACAACACGCCGCAGAACCAGGTCGAAACCACCTCGGTATTCCGCGCAGACCTGCTCAAGGAGATGGAGTCCGGAGCTGCGACGTCTGCGGACACCGCCGCCGGTGCGGACCAGCTGTCGGATGGGGAGGCGCTCCTCGTAGTCAAGCGCGGCCCGAACGCAGGTGCGCGCTTCCTGCTGGACCAGGATTCCACCACCGCAGGCCGCCACCCGGAGGCGGACATCTTCCTCGACGACGTGACCGTGTCCCGTCGTCACGCAGAGTTCCGCCGCAACGACGACGGCTACGAAGTCGTGGACGTGGGCTCGCTCAACGGCACCTACGTCAACCGCGAGCCGCGCAACTCCCAGGAGCTGACCAACGGCGACGAAATCCAGATTGGTAAATTCCGTCTGGTCTTCATCACCGCCGGCAACTAGTTAGAGAAGAGTTCGATCACGTGAGCGCAATCCGTCAGACGGCACCTGCCGCCACCCCCGCGAAGCCGGCAAAGGCCGCCAAGGCAACCAAGACCGCGAAGACCATGTCCATCGGCGTGGTGCTTGAACGTCTGCGCACCGAGTTTCCGGACGTGACCGTCTCCAAGATCCGCTTCCTCGAGTCCGAAGGGCTCATCACTCCGCAACGCACCGCCTCCGGCTACCGTCGCTTCACCGAGGAAGACGTGGAGCGTCTGCGCTACATCCTGGTCACGCAGCGAGACAACTACCTGCCGCTGAAGGTCATCCGCGAGCAGCTCGAGGCGATGGATTCGGGCCACGTCACCGCGATCCTTTCCGCGGGCGAGTCCGAGCCGATGATCTCCCCGGAGAACTTCCGCGCGCCGGCGGCGACGCAGCTGACCGACACTGACGTGGCGGAGCAGGCCCAGGCGGATCCGTCCACTGTGGAGGAGTACATCAAGGTCGGCCTGATCACCCCGGATGCTGCCGGGCTGTTCACGGCCGACGACGTTCGCACCGTCACCACCGCGCTGTCGCTGTCCGAGTTCGGCTTCGACGCCCGCCACCTGAAAACTCTGCGCACGGCGGCCGCCCGCCAAGCCGACATGATCAACCAGGTCGCGGAGCCGGTGTCCAAATCGGGCAAGGTCACCGCGAAGCAGAAGGCCGAGGAGATTGGCCAGCAGATGTCCGCGCTGGTGGTGTCCCTGCACGCGTCGCTGGTGAAAAACGAGCTGCGCAAGCAGCTGGGGAGCTAATGGAGGCCGTTAACCTCATCGGCGTTTTTCCGGTCGGCCCGGAAGATTTCCTGTGCGCGTTGCTGCAGCGGCCCACGAACGGCCGGTGCATCCCCGTGTGGCTGCCGCCGATGGTGGGCGCTGAGCTGGCCATGCGCCTCGACGGGTGGGCGCCGAACCGGCCGCGCCCCGTCGACGCGATGGCAGAGATCATCCGAACGTCCACAAGCGGCGCCGAGGGGCTTGAGCTGTCCAGCTATGTCGACGGCACGTTCATGGCCACGTTGACGCTTTACGGCGGCACCGAGATTGATCTGCGTGCCTCAGATGCGCTGCTTTTAGCCAGCGAGCTGGACATGGAGCTGACTGTCGACGACACGGTCGCCTCCCAAGCCTCAGTATTTTTGTCGCAGGAGGATGCCGAGCGCTACCTGCAGGCGGAGATCGAAGTTGAGGGCTTCACCGATGAGCCCGCATCCGCCAGCGGCGACGCCCAAGCGGACGCGGATTTCGAGGCGTTGATGCGCAGCCTCGGCGTGGAGGACTCAGATTTGGGGGAGGGCACCCCCGAACAGGAGTAAAACCCTCAAGTATTCCTTGAGAGTTTCGGCGTGTTACGCATGTGACTATTGACCAGCTACGTATGCTTACCCTTTAATAGTCATTAGGCTTCGAGCTAACTTTCATGGGAGTAATTACGTGAGCATCATCGAGGAAAATCAGGACGGCCTGTTCGACGCTGTGCAGGAGTCGCTTTTCGACGTCGGCCCGTCCGACGAAGTCGGCTACCGCGTGCCGATCGCCTGCCAGGTCGCCGGCATCACCTACCGCCAGCTCGACTACTGGGCACGCACCGGCCTGGTACGCCCGTCCATCCGCGGCGCCAAGGGCTCCGGCTCCCAGCGCCTGTACTCGTTCAAGGACATCCTGGTTCTGAAGATTGTCAAGGGCCTGCTCGACACTGGCATCTCGCTGCAGAACATCCGCCTCGCAGTGGATAAGCTGCGCGACCGCGGTGTCTCCGATATCGCCGAGATCACCCTCGTCTCGGACGGCGTGACCGTCTACGAGTGCCGCTCCAACGAGGAAATCATCGACCTCCTCGGCGGCGGGCAGGGCGTGTTCGGCATCGCCGTGCCGCAGATCATGAAGGAACTGACCGGCACCATCTCCGCATTCCCGTCGGAGCGCGTGATCGACGACGGTGCAGACAACGTCATCGGCTTCGACGAGCTGGCGGACCGTCGCCGTCGCAAGACCTCCTAAGAGGCACAGACCTTCAAGGCCCGGGCTGGGATCACTCCCACCAGCCCGGGCCTTCTTCTGTGCTCTCGCCCCCACAAACCCTGGGAGGCAGAGCCTGGGTTCGCTCGATTTTGACACGCTCCCAGGATGAGCCTCCCAGGGTCTGTGAGGCAGGCCAGCCGGGGGGGGAGCCGGGCAGCCGGGGCAGCCGAGGAGCTTACAGGCCGGAAGCCTGCTTCACGGCACCCTCGATGGCGTCGGCCTGCGCAGCGTCGACAGCCTTGGCGGAAAGGGCCTCGACCGCCTGGTCCGCCTCACCCTCGCCGACGCGGACAACGGTGATCTCCACCTTGTCGCCGGCGGCACCGCGAACTGCATTTTCGAAGGCATTGTCGTCGCCGGCGTCTGCCGTGCCAGTGGTAACCAGGACGATGCGGGTTTTCGCATCCCCGGTGCCATAGGCACCCGCGGCGGCTTCAACTGCCTGGCGGGTCTGGGGCACACCACCGGTGAGGAAGCGGCGCACTGCCACGGCAACGGAGTCGGCATCGGGGGAGACCGTGATGTTCTGGCGATAGCCCACCACAACACCCGGGTTTAGCGGCGAAGAGTAGTTCCACAGTCCGACCTGCTTGCCCTGGGCGCCGAGCTCGAGCGCGGCGTTCGCGATTGCGTCCTTCGCTGGCTGGATGTACGGGCTCATTGCGTCGGAGGTGTCCAGGAGGAACAGGGTGTTCTCGGGCTGCAGGGCGGCGGGGTTGGAACCGGCTTCGTCCGCCGCCTTGTCAGGATCCGCGGCGTTTTGGGTGTCGCTGTCCTCCTTTTCGTCCGCGGTGATGGCCTCGCCGCCAGCGGGCAGGGCTGCGGCCCAGACCAGGTCGGAGACGGCCGGCTGGTCCTTAGCAGAGCCGTCGACGTGCTCGGAGGCGAAGCGGGCGAAGTCCTGGCCGGCGCGGGCCTGGTTCTCGTCGACCTTGTCGTTCTGGTTCAGCGGGAACGCGGTGTAGACGGCGTCAGCGCCGACCGGGGTGAACTTCAGGCCCTCCGGCACGGCATCCTCGGCGGTGGCGAGGTACTCGCCGGCGTCGGCGTTGAGCTCTGATGCGCTGGCGATGCGCTGGTCGGTCAGTGCCTGCACGGCGTCGTTGTCGTTGCCGACCACCTGAGACGCCACCAGCGCCGAGGCGGCGGATTCCTCGGAGACGGCGAAGCGGAGTTTATCCGCAGTCAGGTCTTCGAGCTTGACTTCGTCCTTGCCTGCCACGCCGACGGTTTCGCTGTACGCGGGCTGCGCATCAGACACGGCGGGGGTGCGGCCGGCGCTATCCAACGACTGGTGCGTCACCGCCGTGTTCGGCGCGACAAAAACTGCGGCGTCAGCGACGGAATCCACCAGCTGGGGCTTCACGCAGTAGTCGCGGACGACGGGGGAGGACGCACCGTAGGCGTCGACAAGCGATTGGCCCGCCCCCTTGTCGGAGGCCGCAACAGGAAGCACCAGCTCGCCCGCAACGCAGTCCTCCGGCTGCGCCTCAGCACTGTCGGCGTCATCCCCGCGCGTAGACAGCCACCAGATAACGGCCGCTGCGATCAGGGCCAGCACCACCAGTAAGGCAATGAGCTCTCCGGATAGCCTGTAGTTGTTTTTGCCGCTTGCGTGCTTCGCCACCGGAATCGCCGCCTTTATCGATCGAACGAGTGAAAATCGTCTTCGAGTCTAGCCGTCATCGGCGGCGTCGATGACCGCGACAAGCCGCTGGCGCAGCGGTTGTGCGCGGCGGCTGAGTTCGCGCTGGCGGGCGACGTACTCGGCCTTGCCCTCAGGCGTTTCCACGGCCACAACACCGAAGCCCAAACCCCGGCAGTCGTACGGGGAGGCCTCCATGTCCAGCCTGCGGGCGTCGGCGGCGAGCTCGAAACAATCCATGAGCAGCTCGCCTGGAACTAGAGGTCCGAGCTTCATCGCCCACTTGTACAGGTCCATGCTCACGTGCACGCATCCTGCCTGGTCGTTGTCCGCCTGCCCCTCGCGGGTGAGCACGGTGAGGTTCAGCGGCCGCGCTGCGGGGGTGAAAAAGCGGAACGCGTCGAAATGGGTGCACTTCACGTTGTGCGACTCGACTACCTTGTTCGTGCCCTCAGCCCCGAGCCGCAACGGCAGGCTGTGGCGTGGGTTGTCGGTGCGGTACACCATTGCCCATTCATGCATGCCGAAGCAGTCGAAATGGGCTTCTCGCTTATCGACGGACCGAAGGATCGCCGCCGCCTCCTCCACGTCGTGGTGGCGGTGGGTGAGAAACCTTTGGACGTCGACAAGCACTTTGTCTTCGTCGCAGACGTAATCGCGCCAACCGGCGTGGGGGAGCGAGGAGGCGTCTTCGAGCGCGACACCGACACCCGGGTGCCACCGCTTCAGGTGGGCGGGGCGCTGCGGGTAATAGTCGAAGAGGAAGTCCCACACGGGGTGGTACTGGCCGCGCGCCCGGCGCGCCACCCTCGGTGCGGTCCACCGCTCCGCGCGGGCGGCGTGTGCCTTCATGCGAGGCAGGTATTCCTCGGGCGCGAGCACCTGCATTATTCGCCCTCGTGCGTCCAGTCGGAGACCGTGCCCACGTACTCCTCGATGAGGTCCTCCAGGGCGACCACGCCGACAAGCTTGCCGTTGTCGTGCACCTCTGCCATGTGCGCGGAGCGGCGGTGCAGCTGGGCGAGGGCGTCGTCCATGGACTGGGTGGCCTCGACAGTGCTCAGCGGGCGGATGCGCTTAAGTGAAACCCGCGGGTCGCCCTGCGGGAACTCCATGAGGTCGAGGATGTCTTTGACGTGGACGTAGCCCGCAAGCGAGCTGGCGTCGATGCGGACGGGGAAGCGGGAATAGCCGGTGTCTTGCACCGCTTGTTCGATGACGGAGAGGCGGATGCCGCGTGGGTCGTACGGGATGGCGGTGACCTGTGCGAGGGGAATCATGGCTTCCTTCAGCTGGCGGGAATCCTGGCGCAGCGCCTTGGCCAGGCGCACCGTCTCTTCGGCATCCAGGAGGCCCTCCTCGCGCGATTCCTGAATCATGGTGGCCAGTTGCTCCTGGTCCACGGTGGACTCCAGCTCATCGCGCTGCTCGATGCCGAACAGCTGCAGGGTTTTGCGCGCGACCCAGTTGAGGAACTCCAGCAGGGGTCGCGTGAGCTTCATCCACAGCGTCATCGCCGGCGTCAGCCACATGGCCATGCTCTCCGGGCCCGCAATAGCCAAGTTTTTCGGCACCATCTCACCGAAGAGGATGTGCAGAAACGAAATGATAAGCAGGGCGATGACGAAGGCGACCGGGTGCAGCAGGTCAGCGGGCATGCCCAGGGCCGTAAAGGGAGCCTCGATGTAGGAGGCGATGGCGGGCTCGGCCACCTTGCCCAGAATCAGCGACGCCACGGTGATGCCGAACTGCGCGCCGGCGAGGTAGATCGAAAGGTGCTCGGTAGCGTAGAGCACGCCCTCAGCCTTGGTTTTGCCCTGCGCAACCAGGGACTCCAGGCGGTCCTTTCGCGAGGAGACTAGCGCGAACTCGACGGCCACGAAAAACGCGTTGGCGGCGAGCAGCGCGACGATCAGTAGGACAGCTAACCAGATACTCACTTGGCGTCCACCGCCTCTCCTGCTTCTTGCTCGGGAGGAATAGGTCGCAGCAGTGCGCGGTCGATGCGGCGGCCGTCCATCTCGGAGACCTGCGCGAGCCAGTTGCCGGCGCCGCCGGACTGCAGCTCCTCCTTGAAGTTCGCCGCGGAAGCAGTGCGCAGCACAACCTCGTCACCAAGCTCGGGGATGCGCCCCAGCGTGGCCATGATCAGCCCGCCGAGGGTTTCGTAGGGGCCGTCCACGGCTGCGAAACCGGTGCGTTCCTCCAACTCGTCCAAGCGCACCAATCCTGCGACCTCCCAGGACGTGCCGAAGCGGGTGAAGTCCTTTTCGCTTTCCCGGTCGTCGTACTCGTCGTAGACCTCACCAAGGATTTCCTCGACGAGGTCCTCGATGGTCACCAACCCCTGGGTACCGCCGTACTCGTCCGCCACCAGCACTACCTGGGATCCGGCGGAGCGGACGCGGTTGAGCACGGAGTCGCCGTCGAGCGTGCCCGGCACGAACGGCACACGACGGGCAAGGGAGGCCAGCCTCGTTGTGGAACGCAACTCGTGCGGAACCGAAAAGGCGTCTTTGATGTGGACCACGCCGAGGGTGTCGTCCAAGTCGCCGCGGCGTACCGGGAAGCGGGAGTGGCCGGTTTCGCGCGCGAGGGTGATCAGGTCCGCGACCGTCTCGTCCGCATCCAAGGAGTCGATGGTGGAGCGCGGCGTCATCACCTCTTCGGCGGTGGTCTCGCCGAAGCGAAGCGAGCGGTCGATCACCGCCGCTGTCGCCGCGTCCAGGCCACCCGCCTCAGCGGAGTTGCGCACCATCGCCCCCAACTCCTGGGAGGAACGGGCGGAGGCGAGCTCGTCGGCAGGCTCGATGCCCATCTTGCGCACGACCCAGTTCGCGGCGGTGTTGAGAAACAGGATGAACGGCTTGGTTGCCGTGTTGAAGTAGTGCACCGGGCGCACCACGGCGCGGGCCGTGTTCAGCGGGTCCGTGATAGCGACGTTTTTCGGCACCAACTCGCCGAAGACCATGGACAAAAACGTCGCCACAACCAGCGCGAGGACGAGCGCGACGGTGGTGGATGCGTTCGCGGAAAGACCGACAAGTTCCAGCGCCGGAGTAAAGAACTTGCCCAGCACCGGCTCCGCCAGGAAACCGGCGGCGAGGGTGGTCACCGTGATGCCCAACTGCGCGCCGGAAAGGACGAACGAGAGGTTTGCATGGTCGCGCGCAATCGCACGCGCCGTGCCGTCGCCGCGCTCTTTGACGTGAGTTTCAATCGTGGACCGCTCTAGGCCGGTCATGGCAAATTCGATTGCGACGAAAAGCCCGGTCGACGCCGTGAGCACCACGAACGCCAGCAGGGCGAGAATGGATAAGAATATGTCCATGGATGGTGGTCTGTGCCTTAGCGGCCGTTGCTCCTTCGACTTCGGTCTGAGCGGCGAGCGCGGCTGCGGTTGTTTCCGCCGCCGCGGTTAGCATTGCGGCTCCGGTTGCCGGAGGCAGCGGGCTTGTTGGTCCGCCGGGGCTGGCCCGGCGGAGGAAGTGGCGCGCCTTCCGGTTTGCGTGCACCGGTGATTGTAACCAAGGATTCCGACAGCGGAGCCACCCGAACCTCGGGCGCGTTAACGCCAGCCTTGCGCAAAAGCTGCGCAACTTCCTTGGTTTGGTCGTCCTTCACGAGTGTGACCACGGTGCCGGACGTGCCCGCGCGCGCCGTGCGGCCGGCTCGGTGCAGGTACGCCTTGTGCTCCGCGGGCGGGTCAACGTGCACGACCAGGGAGACGTCGTCGACGTCGATGCCGCGCGCGGCGATATCTGTCGCAACCAACACCGGGGTGGAGCCGTCGGCGAAGCCCTCCAGTGCGCGGGTACGCGCACCCTGGCCCTTGTCGCCGTGCAGGCCCTGGGCCTGGATGCCAGCGCGGCGCAGTTTCTTCACCTGGCGGTCCACACCGTGCTTCGTGCGCATAAACATGATCGTCTTGCCCTCACGCGCGGCGATCTGCAGGGCGATCTCGTTGCGCTCCTCGCGGCCGCCCACCAGGAGGCGGTAGTGGTCCATCGTGTCCACCGCGGCCTGCACTGGGGCGGTGGAGTGGGTCACGGGATCGTGCATGTAGCGGGTGATGAGCTTTTCCACGTCCCCGTCGAGGGTGGCGGAAAACAGCAGGCGCTGGCCGTCTTTCGGTGTGCGGTCCAAAAGCTTGCGCACCTGCGGCAAAAAGCCCATGTCCGCCATTTGGTCCGCCTCGTCGAGCGCGGTGATCTCCACGGCGTCGAAGAAGAGTTTTTTCTGGTTGATCAGGTCCTCGGCCCGGCCGGGGGTGGCCACCAGCAGGTCCACCGGAGAGGCAAGGGAGCGGATGTGGTGGTTGATGTTCACTCCGCCCACGACGTCGAGCACGCGCAGACCCAGCGCGGCCGCCGGGTCCTCGAGGCGCTCGCGGATCTGGGCGGCAAGCTCACGCGTCGGCGCCAGCACCAGCCCGCGCGGGTGGCCCGGGGAGCTCGGCGCGCTGGCGAGGCGCGCCAGCATGGGCAGGCCGAACGTGAAGGTCTTGCCGGAGCCTGTCGGCCCGCGGCCGAGCACGTCCTGGCCGGCGAGCGCGTCGGGGATCGCCGCCTTTTGGATGGGGAAGGGCTCGGTGATGCCCTGCTTGCTCAAGACGTTGACAATGGCTCGGGGCAAACCGAGGTCGGCGAAAGTAGTCATTCGGTGCAGTCTACGCGGTCAGGGGTACCCGGGAAAAGCCGAGCTAATAGCTTAGTTCCTCGCGCTCGCCGGACCAGGTGGTGTGGAACGTGCCCTCCATGTCCACGCGCTTGTACGTGTGGGCGCCGAAGAAGTCGCGCTGGCCCTGAATCAGGGCGGCCGGCAGGCGCTTGGTGCGCAGCGAGTCGTAGTAGGACAGCGAGGAAGCGAACACCGGCACAGGCAGGCCCAGCTGGGTCGCGGCGACGACGACGCGGCGCCAGGAATCCACCAGCCCCTTTTCCAGCTCGTCCTTGAAATACGGGTCCAGCAGCAGCGATGGCAGCTCCGGGTCCTTTTCGTAGGCATCGGTGATGCGGTCCAGGAACTTCGCGCGGATGATGCAGCCGCCGCGCCAAATACGCGCCAGATCACCCGGCTTGATGTCCCAGTTGTGTTCCTGGGAGCCGGCGTTGATCTCGTCGAAGCCCTGTGCGTACGCCACCAGCTTGGAGGCGTAGAGCGCGCGTCGTACGTCTTCAATGAACGATTGCTTATCGACGCCTACGGTGTCCAACGTCGCCGTCTCACCCGCCGGCAAACCGATTTCCTGGGCCGCTTCGCGCTGCGCAAGGGCAGAAGACAACGCGCGGGCGAAGACGGCCTCGCCGATGGCCGTGGTGGGCACGCCGAGGTCCAGGGCCTCCTTGACCGTCCAGCGGCCGGTGCCCTTCTGGCCGGCCGCGTCCACGATGATGTCGATGAACGGCTTGCCGGTGCGCGCGTCCACCTGGCGCAGCACCTCAGCGGTGATTTCGATGAGGTAGGAATCCAGGTCGCCCTTGTTCCACTCCGTGAAGATGTCGGCGATCTCTGCGGGCTCAAGGCCCGCCGCATAACGCAGTAGGTGGTAGGCCTCTCCGATGACCTGCATGTCGGCGTACTCGATGCCGTTGTGCACCATTTTGACAAAGTGCCCGGCGCCGTCAGGGCCGATGTGGGTCACGCACGGGGTGCCGTCCACCTTCGCGGAGATGTCCTCCAGCAGCGGCCCGAGGGTCTCCCAGGACTCCGCCGGACCACCGGGCATGATGGACGGCCCGCGCAGCGCGCCCTCCTCGCCGCCGGAGATGCCAGCGCCGACGAAGTGGCGGCCGGCAGCGGCGACCTCGCGTTCGCGGCGGATGGTGTCGGTGAACAGGGCATTGCCGCCGTCGATAATGATGTCGCCCTCATCCATCGCCTTCACGAGCTGGGCGATCACCGCATCCGTGGCGGCGCCGGCCTGGACCATAATCACGGCCTTGCGCGGGCGCGCCAGCGACGCGACAAACTCCTCGATCGTCTCGGCGGGAATAAAGTCGCCCTCGTGGCCGAACTCGTCGATCACCGCACGGGTCTTTTCCGGGGAGCGGTTGAAAATCGCCACCGTGTGGCCCTTGGAGGCGAAGTTACGGGCGAGGTTGGAGCCCATCACCGCCATACCGACAACACCGATTTGAGCAAGCTGGTCACCGTTGCGTGTAGCAGTCATACGCCGGATTCTACGCGGGGTGCATCCGCTCGCGCCCGTATGATTGGCCGCCATGGACATGGAGAAGAATCTGCGCCTGTACCAAGAGGTCATCGAGGTCCCGCTGAGCAGCGAAGAGCTCGAGTACATCAACTCCGTCGAGTTCGACTTCGCCCAGACCCTCGGGCTGAAGCTGACCTACTGCTCCAAGGACCGCCTGGAAGGCGAACTTGAGGTGGAACAGCGCCACCTGCAGCCCACCGGCATCGTCAACGGCGGGCTCTACTGCGTGATCGGGGAGACGTTGGCATCTATCGCAGCGGTGGCCGCGAGCGGAAAGCCCGCGGTGGGGATGAGCAACTACACTGACCTGCTCGGCAGCGTGCGGGGAGGCCAGACGATTCGTGCGGTGGCCGAGCCCGTGCACGTCGGTAAGCGAACGCATCTTTGGCGAGTGGAGATGACCGCCGACGGCAAGCTGGCCGCCGTGACCAACCTGAAGCTGATGGTGCTAGAGGTCTAGCTACAGCCAGTTGTTCTTGCGGAACCACCACCAGATCGCCGTGATCGCCGCGAACATGACCAGCAGCGCGGCCGGGTAGCCGTAGCGCCAACCCAGCTCCGGCATGACTTCGAAGTTCATGCCGTAGATACCGGCGATCAGCGTCGGCACGGCAGCCATCCCGACCACCGCAGAGATCGTGCGCATGTCCGAGTTCTGCTGCATGGTGATCTTTGCTACCGACGCATCAAGAAGCGACGTGAGACGCTCATCGAAGCCGGACAGGCGGTCGCTGACGATAGTGAAGTTGTCCTGCACGCAGCGGAAGTGGGTGCGCAACACCTTTCGCATGAAGTCCTTGTTGTTGGTCAAGCCATTGCGCAAGGCGGGAGCGAGTGGGTCGATGGCGTGGCGCATCTCCAAAATCTCACGCTTGTAGGTGTAGATCTTGTCGATGTTGATGTCCCGGCGCGGGGTGAACACCTCGTTTTCCAGCTCGTCCACGTCGTTTTCCAACAGGTCGGTGACCTTGAGGTAGTTGTCCACCAAGTGGTCCGACACCGCCCAAGCAACAGCCGTGGGGCCGAGCACGGCCAGATCCTCCTCATCCTCGATCTTTGGGGTCAGATCTGGCAGGTGTGCGCCGTGGCGAATGGTGATGGCGAACTTCTCGCTGACAATCATCTGCACCTCGCCGGTGGAAATGATCTCGCGGGCGTCCGCGACCTCTTCATCGTCGCGGTAGGACACCGAACGCACGACCATGAATAGCTGCTCGTCGTGGCGCTCGATTTTAGGGCGCTGGTGAGCGTCCACAACGTCGTCGACCACGAGGTCTTCGATGTCGAAGATCTCCGCGATCTTTTCCATCTGCTCCGTAGACGGCTCTTTCAGGCTGAGCCACACGAAGGCATTTTCGTAGCGCTCTACAACCTCCAGCGCATGGGCCATGCGCACATTGCCAGGCTGGCGCTTGCCGTCCACGAACACGCGGCAGAAGTCGATTTGGCGTTCGAGGGGGACCGGAATGCTGCGCGTGGGGGGCTGTACCTTCTTTGGACGTTGCCCCGGCATTGGGATACGAGGCGGCATAGCTTCAAGCCCCCTTTCACTGGTACGAGGGGCTCGAGGCTTGAAGCGTTCGCCCCTGTGCGGCGGGAGAGCGCGCTGCGGGGCGCGCCGGTCAACTTAGGTGATATTACGCGCTAACGGGCGGTTGTCTAACGGGCGGTTGTCTAACGGGGGTGCAAAACTGCACAACCCCGTTTCCGACAACCGCCCTTAATGCGGGTTAGCGCGTGGTAAGAACCTCGCTAGAACACGTTCAGACCGCGACTGCGGAAGATCTCGCGGACGTGTTCCACGGACTCCGGCGACGGAGGAGAGACCCCCTTGAGCTCGTAGTCCATGCCAATGCGGTTCCATTTGTCCTCGCCCATGTTGTGGAAGGGGAGGACCTCAACGCGCTCCACGGTGCCCTTCCAGCGTGCGACAATGTCGGCCACGGCCTGCACATTGTCCTCGCTGTCCGTCAGGCCGGGCACAAGCACGAAGCGGATCCACACCGATTTGCCCTTTTCGTGCAGCCGGTCGCCGAAGTCGATCGTCGGCTGCAGCTGGCGCGCGGTGACATTCTCGTACGTATCGGGCAGACCCGACTTCACGTCCAGCAGGAACAGATCGATGTTGTCCAGGTCCTCGTCCGTCAGGCGGGAGCCGAGGAATCCGGAGGTGTCGATCGTGGTGTGCACACCAGCGTCGTGGACTGCCTTGAGCAGGCGACGAGTGAACGCGATCTGGAATAGCGGCTCACCGCCGGAGAGGGTCAGTCCGCCACCAGAGGCGTTGAACACCGGCTTGTAGCGAAGCACGCGGCGCACGACATCGTCGATTTGCTCGAGCGTGCCGTCCTTCATTTCCATCGTGTCCGGGTTGTGGCAGTACTTGCACCGCAGCGGGCAACCGGACAAGAAGATGGTCATCCGGGTGCCGGGGCCGTCGACAGCTGTGACCAGCTCCCACGAGTGGATAAGACCAATCTCGCCTGTGCGGCGGGCCTCAAACAGCTCGGGGCGGGTGATCTCAAGGTCGTCGGTGGACAGTCCGCCTAAACCGGCAGCGACGCCGCGCACGCGCTCGCCCTGTTCGGGCGCAAGCGTGACGACGCCGCTAGTTCCGTCCTGCGCCATATGTTAAGCGCCCTGGTGGAAGGTACGGGAGATGACGTCGCGCTGCTGCTCCTTCGTCAGCTTGACGAAGTTGACGGCGTAGCCGGAGACGCGAACGGTGAGGTTCGGGTAGTTCTCCGGGTGCTCCATAGCGTCCTCCAGCGTGGACTCGTCCAGCACGTTGATGTTGGCGTGGTACAGGCCGGAGTCCATGTTGTTAGCGGAGCGGGAAGCCTTCATGGAAGCGAGGCGCTCGTCGAAAGTAGGGGTGGTCATGATGTTTTCTCCTTCAGAGTGAAAAGGTGGATGGGGAAGTCTGGGTTAGGCGGGGTTGATGACCGTGTCGGCGTTGTCCATGATGAAGCCGGCGTCCAGGACACCGACCAGGTTGGTCACCTGCTCGTCCTTGTTTCGGCCCAGGCCCGACGGGGTGATGGTGTTGGTCAGCGAGATACCGTCCAGCGCATCGTTGTAGTCGAGCTTGCCCACGGAGAGCATGGACGCGACCATGCCGTGGTTGTCCGCGCCGTTCTCCGGGTTAGCGCCCGGTGCGAACGGGGTACCAGCCTTGTGGCCGGAGGGGAACGAACCGGTTGCCTTGCCGTAGACCACGTTGGAGGTAATCGTCAGCACCGACTGGGTCGGGATGGCGTCGCGGTACAGCGGGATCGCCTTGATCTTCTGCATCACCGTGTGCACCACCGTGGCGGCGATGTCGTCCGCGCGGTCGTCGTCGTTGCCGTAGAACGGGAACTCGCCCTCGGTGACGTAGTCGACGATCAGGCCGGACTCGTCGCGGACCGGGGTGACCTTCGCGTACTTAATAGCCGACAGGGAGTCCGCCACGATGGACAGGCCGGCAATACCGCAGCCCATGGTGCGAACGATATCGGAGTCGTGCAGCGCCATCTCGATGGACTCGTAGGCGTAGCGGTCGTGGCAGTAGTGGATGATGTTCAGGGCCTCGACGTAGGTGCCGACAACCCAGTCAAGCATCTCCTCGTACTTCTGCCAGACCTCGTCGAAGTCCAGCGGACCGTCGCCCTGAATCGGGGTGTGGTCGCCGTCGGTGACCTGCTTGCCGGTGACTTCGTCGCGGCCGCCGTTCATGGCGTACAGCAGAGCCTTCGCGGCATTGACACGGGCGCCGAAGAACTGCATCTGCTTGCCCACCTGCATCGGGGACACGCAGCAGGCGATGGCGGCATCGTCGCCCCACTTGTCGCGGATCTGCTTGTCGGACTCGTACTGCAGCGAAGAGGTCTCGATGGAGATCGCGGCGCAGAATTCCTTGTAGCCCTCCGGAAGCGCCGGGTCCCAGAAGATGGTGATGTTCGGCTCCGGAGCCGGACCCAGGTTGCGCAGCGTCTGCAGTAGACGGAACGCGGTCTTGGTCACCTGGTGGCGGCCGTCCTCGGAGAAGCCGGCATCAGTCCAGGTTGCCCAGTACGGGTCGCCGGAGAAGATCTGGTCGTAGTCCTCGGTGCGCAGGAAGCGGACGATGCGCAGCTTGATCACCAGTGCGTCGATGATCTCCTGAGCCTCGACCTCGGTCAGGGTGCCGTTGGCCAAGTCGCGCTCGAAGTACGCATCCAGGAAGGGGGAGAGGCGACCAATGGACATGGCGGCGCCGTCCTGGCTCTTCACGGAGGCGAGGTAGCCGAAGTAGGTCCACTGCACGGCTTCCTTGGCGTTGGTTGCCGGGCCGGAGATGTCGAAGCCGTAGTCCTCAGCCATCTTCTTCAGCTTCTTCAGCGCCTTGATCTGCTCGGCGTGCTCCTCACGGTAGCGAGCCCAGTGCTCGGAGAAGCCCTTCTCCAAGGAAGCGTCCTTCGCCTGCTGCTTCTCCTCGATGAGGAAATCCACACCGTAGAGAGCCACACGGCGGTAGTCGCCGATGATGCGGCCACGGCCGTAAGCATCCGGCAGGCCCGTCACGATGTGGGAGGAGCGCGCCGCGCGGATGCGCGGGGTGTAGATGTCAAAGACGGCGTCGTTGTGGGTCTTGCGGTACTGCGTGAAGATCTTCTTCACGTCCGGGTTGACCTCTTTGCCGGCCTCCTTGATGGCCTGCTCAACCATGCGCCAGCCACCGTTCGGCATCATTGCGCGCTTGGTCGGAGTGTCCGTCTGCAGACCAACAACGACGTCGTCGTCCTCCGAGATGTATCCCGGCTTGAAGGCGTCGATGTCGGCGGGTGTTTCCGTGTCCACGTCGTAGACACGGCGCTCACGCTCGACGGCGAGGTAGTTCTTGTCAAGGTAGTCCCAGAGGCGCAAGGTCTTTTCCGTGGCACCTTCAAGGAACGATGCATCCCCGTCGTACGGGGTGTAGTTGCGCTGGACGAAATCGCGGACGTCGATGCGTTCCATCCACGGGCCTGGCTTGAAGCCGTCCCACGCGCGGTTTTCAATTTGCGGCTCTGTCGAAACAGTCACAGTTGCACAGTCCTTCTTTAGAGCATTTGAGGATCTCGCGGCTGCGCTTGCCCATTTACTTACCCATGTACTTTCAAAGCGCGGGCCGCTCAAGAACCATTGTAAGCGATGATTCAGGGCTAATGGTAATACGATTGGTGTGACATTGTGCACAACTGTCGTGGGTGAAAATGGCATGAAAGAACCGGCCCAAGGCCTGTGGAGATAGGCTCTGGGCCGGTTTGGATCGTCGTCGGCGAAACGCCAGGGGAGGACGAAGGGTTACTTCTCGTTGTCCAGCTCAGGTCCCTCGAGCTGCCCCTCGGTCACCGCCAGGTTGTGGCGGGTGCGCGAGAACGCGTTGATGGTCCACTCGGTGGCGGCCACAAGACGGTTGCGGGTGCCAGTGAGGAAGGACAGGTGCACGCCCAGCCACATCAGCCAGCCGATGAAGCCGGTGATTTCCACCTTGCCCATCTTCACAACCGCGTTGAAGCGGTTGATGATGGCCATAGAGCCCTTGTCGAAGTACTCGAACGGGTCGCGGTTTTCCGGAGCGACGTCGTGTTCGACCTGCTCCTTGATGATCTTGCCCACGTAAGCACCGGACTGGATAGCTACCTGCGCAACGCCCGGGAGGCGGTCGCGGTTCATCATGTCGCCGACGATGAACAGGTTCGGCTCGTCGCCCACGGACAGGTCGGCGTTGACCGCAACCTTGCCGGCGCGGTCGGCCTCGACACCGAGCTGATCGGCAATCTGCTTGCCCAGCGGGGAAGCGGCAACACCGGCGGACCAAATCTTGGTCGGGGTGCTGATGGTGGTCTCCTGCTCGGTCTTCATGTCCTTGTAGGTCACGGAATCCGCGTCCACGTTGGTCACCATCGCGTTGAGGATGACGGTCACGCCCGCCTTCTCCAGCTCGCGCTGCGCCTTCTTGCCCAGGCGCTTGCCAAACGGTGGCAGGACCTGTGGCGCGCCGTCCAGCAGGTAGATCTTGGACTGCTCGGTGCTAAAGGAGTAGCGGCCGGAGGTGAATGCGCGGTGCGCCATCTCGGCCACCTGGCCGGCCAGCTCCACACCGGTCGGGCCTGCGCCGACGATGACGAAGGTCAGCTCACGCTCGCGCTCTTCCGGCGTTTGCGCCAGCTCAGCGCGCTCGAAGGCTGCGATGAGGCGGGCGCGGATCTCAAACGCGTGGTCCAGCGTCTTCAGGCCCGGGGCGAACTCCGCGAAGTGGTCGTTGCCGAAGTATGACTGGCCGGCACCAGCGGCGACGATGAGGGAGTCGTAGGAGAACGTGGACTCCTTGCCGCCCTCCACGGAGGTGACGGTCTTCGCTTCCACATCGACGGTCTCAACGGTGCCGCGCACCACGCGGACGTTCTGCTGGTTGGCGAACATCTGGCGCACGTCGCCAGTGATCTCGCCGGAGGACATCAGGCCGGTTGCCACCTGGTAGAGCAGCGGCGGGAAGAGGTGGTGGTTGGTGTTGTTGATCAGCGTGACGTCGACGTCTGCATCTGCGAGCTCCTTCGCCGCGTTCACGCCGCCAAAACCTGCGCCCACGATGACAACGTGGTGGCGACTACCTTCGGGGCGGTACACCTGAGAGGCCATGAGTGATATCTCCTCGGGTTAATGACGTTATTAATTGGAACGGCATACATAGTACGCGCCCGCCGATAAACTGCGAGGGCAGGCTCCGCCGTGGCACTCCATATCCCCGCGCTGCGCGCACTAGCATCCGAGGAATGGCCGAGAGCACTCCCGCGAACATCCCCGCGCACCTTCAACGAATTGATAAAGACGCTTGGCCGGGAGTGGCTGATGTCCCGCAGCCGGGGAAGTTGCGCACGAGGCTCGCAGAGGCTGGCTTCGCTCGCGCATGCGCGAAAGCGGGACTGTCGTTCGAGGGGGACGGAGCAGACATCACCGTCGAGCGCGCTGAGGTTTTTCAGCGAATCGCCGCGAGCGGGTGGGTTGGGCTCGCGGAAGGCTACATGGCAGGTGAGTGGTCGACTGGCGGGTCGCAGCAGCTTGTCGACGTCCTCACGGCGCTCCTGCGCACCGGATATCACCCGCGGACCCGCCGCGTGGACGCGGTGCGGCCGGCAACGCCAGGGGAGTTGCCGCCGGACCTGGTGGCGCATTTTTCGGGCGACGGACTCAGTGCGTTTCAGGGGCATTTCGCCACGGGTGTGGCCACCACGGAACGCGTCCGAATGAAGTCGCACACTAAAGGTGCAGGCAAAGGTCGTGAACCCCGCGATCATTTCGTAGATGTGACGGAAATCGGGACACCCTTGGAGTCCGACCGGGCAGACCTGAAAGATGCGCAAAACCGCAGCGTAGAGGATATTTTAGGGAGTTTGGGTGTGGCGCACGGCACGCACCTGTTGGAGTATCCGTCTGGAGGCGGCGCATTAGCGCTTGAGGCTGCTGCACGTGGGGCAACTGTCGACGCCGTGACCCGAGATGCCCGCATGTATGCCGCGATGCGCGAGCGGCTGATCCTCGCAGGCACTGACGGTTCCGTTACCGTGGACCGCATCGCGGAAGGCCCGGGTGCTGTGGCGAAGCAGCGCAGCGGTGTCTACGACGCGGTTGCGAGCATGGAGGTGTTTGAAACCATGCCCCAGCGCCAGCAGCGGTCGTATTTGCTCGCCGTCGATGCAGTGCTGGGCCAAGGGGGCAGAGCCGCCATGCAGACGGTGGTACGTACGTCTGCGTACAACCGGACTGCGGATCTCGCGCTGGAGTCGCTGCGCGCATACATCTGGCCGGGCCTGCACTTTGCGACGGTCGCGGAGATCGGCAAAACCGTCGACCGTGAGACCGATCTGCGCGTGGTGGCGCAGACGTCGGCACCGGAGCACCTCGTGGCGTCGCTACGCCTGCAGCGCATCACATTCGACGGCAAGCTGCGCGACGCGGCGGCCGACGGCTACGACGCAGTGTTCCGCCGCCTATGGGTGTGGCAGTTCGCGTTGCGTGAAGCGATGGCGCGGCTGGGGATGATCGATCTAGCGCAGATCACGTTCGCGCGGAGAAACAGGAGAGGGCGCCGCTAGCCGGTGGGCAGGGCCGCCAGATCGTTACTTGACATAATGTACATTATCGGACAGTTATATACGGTGGAACTGTAAAAGGCGCCGAGCGCTCCTTGCGTCCGACGCCCTTCCATATACCCCTTTTAGCGTCACGTTACGTAAACAGGCCCATCTACTTGGTCATGTTGATGCGGACGTTCACTTCGCCTTCTTCGGCGATTTTCGCCGCGACGAGCTCCGGGGTCTCCACGCCGTAGTCCAGACGGTTGATCGGAATGTCGCCGGCGACGATCAAACGGTCGCCCGAACGCGCAACGTCGAACTCATGCGTGATCTCGTTAGTCTCGCCGTGGATGGTCAGCTCGCCGGTGAGCGCCACGGTTCCCACGGTGCCGTCCTCCGGCACGGCGGACACGTCAGCCGGCTGCGTCACCTTGAACGTCGCCTCCGGGTACTCGTCCGTGTGGAAGATGCGGCGGCGCACCGACGAGTCGCGCTTGTCGCTGTCGGACGACAGGTGCTGCATGTCGACGGTGATCTCGCCGGCGGTCAACGTGCCCTCAGCAATCGTCGCGGAGCCTGTGACGGCGCGCGTCGACGCCGAGGTGCTGCGGCGCTCGCCCGGCAGGACCTCTTCAAACGTGAAGCCGGCGGATGTGACGTTGTCGCCCGGGCGGTTGGTCACCGTCCATTCGCCGTCAAGCTCCGTGGAGGCTGCGGACACCTTGTCAGCATCGATGCCCTCTGTCTTCACGCCGCCGCCCTTAAACAGGGTCATGAGCAGCGGAACCATCGCCACTAGCACCGCCACGACAATGAAAATGGATACGACAACGATCAGTATTGTGCGCGTCTTTGCGCTGGTTGCCGCGCTTTCTTCCACCTGGGAATCACCTCAGCCTTTCAAGTTGCTGGGCTAATTCTACTAATTCGTCACAAAGCGGGGCCAAATCGTCAGGCTTCGCGCCTTCGGCGGCTGCTGTGCGGATATCCTCCGCTGCGCACCGCAGCGCATAAAGCCGGTCGCGGTACTCTGCGACCTTGTTGCGGTTGAGGATCACTGCGTCCTCATCAACCGACGTACCGGCGAGCATGGTGCGCTGTTCGTATGCGCGCTGCTTGCAAGATGGTCCACAGTATTTGCGTTTCCGGCCGCGGCCGCGGTTCACGGGGATTTCCTTCCCGCACCAGGCGCAGGTGGCTTTCTTCTTGGTAAGGGCACGTAATTTATCCGTCACGGTTATGTAGTCTATTACAACTGTCGATTAAGTAAAAGTGCCCGGGAACATTTCGCAGAACTGCACCGTTATACTGGAGCGACTGAAAACAAACGGGTTGAAAAGGATGGTGAGTGCCATGGCTGATCGAGTTCTTCGCGGAAGCCGCATGGGCGCAGTCAGCTACGAAACGGACCGCGACCACGATCTCGCGCCACGCCAGATGGCGAAGTACCGCACCCCCAACGGTGAGGTGTTCGAGGTGCCGTTCGCTGACGACGCCGAGATCCCCGAGGAGTGGATGTGCAAGAACGGCCAGGTCGGCACCCTCATGGAGGGCGAAGGTGTGGAGTCCAAGCCCGCCAAGCCGCCGCGCACCCACTGGGACATGCTGCGTGAGCGTCGCAGCATCGAGGAGCTCGACGTCCTGCTCGAGGAGCGCCTTGAGCAGCTGCGTAAGCGCCGCCGCACCGCCGCCCGCATTGCGAAGGAGCAGCAGCAGGCCAACGAGAGCTAGCTCGCTTTACGACGGCTCACGCAAGTGCCCGCCCCCGCGACACCAATTCGCGGAGGCGGGCACTTCCCTATTGCCGGCCGCTACTTCTTGTGCTTGCCGTCGAAGCCGAGCGCGTGGAGCGCCTGTCGGACGGTCTCCTCGCCCAAGTGGATCGCGTCGTTGACGCGGCGGGCCGCGTTTGCCTGGACCTTGCCCAGGTTGGCGTTGTCAATTTCGTGCTTGGCCACCGCGCCGAACTCGCCGAGAGCGTTGATGATCTGCTCGGGAGCGTCGGCGGCCTTGCGTCGGACGTCGGAAAGCTTCGAGTGCTCCACGGCGTAGACGAGCTGGCGGACGGTCTCGGAGGTCAGGTCTTTGACGAAGGTGGCCTTGTCCGCAGCGCCCCACTTGGTCACCTCGGCCAACGAGGCGGTGGCGAAGCTGGCGTCCAGCTTGGACTCGCCGAGCTTGCGGTCCTCGAAGGTGATCGGCACCTCGCGGATGTCGTAGCCCAGCTTGTCCACCTTGTGCGCGATCTCCACCTGGAAGATGTAGCCCTTGGTGGACAGCGAATCCAGGTCCAACTCCTCCAGCACCTCGCGCTTGAAGGCGCGGTAGCCTGCTGTCATGTCCGCCACGTCGGTGCCGAGGGCGATGGAGACGTACTGGTTGCCCAGCTTGGACAGAAAGAAGCGGTTCTTCGGCCAGTTCACCACTTCCCCGCCCTCGATGTAGCGGGAACCGATGGCCAGATCTGCGCCGTCATCCAGCGCGTCGAGAAGCCTGTGCAGCTCCTCCGGTGCGTGGGAGCCGTCGGCATCCATCTGCACCAGCACCTTGTAGTCGCGCTCCAGGCCCCAGTTGAAGCCGGCGCGGTAGGCGGCCAGCAGGCCGTCTTTGCCGGTGCGGTGCAGCACGTTGACCTCGTCGTGGGCGGCGGCGAGCTCGTCGGCCTTCGCGCCGGTGCCGTCCGGCGAGTTGTCGTCAACGACGAGGATGTCCACGGCATCCTTCGTAGCCAGCACGCGCTCGACGATAAGCGGGAGGTTCTCCACCTCGTTGTAGGTCGGAATGATCACCAGAGTCTGGTTGGCCACGGCGCTAATTCTCCTCAGGTTTACGCTGTTGTTCTCAGGTAGGAGCATACCCGCGCCCACTTCGCCGTGAGGACACGGCTGCGGCAAGCATCAGCGCTGCACCGGCGGCGACGAGCAGCCACTCCAGAACCTGCCCGAACCGCACCGCGGGCGTTGTGCCGGCGCGCAGCGGAAGCGTCTCCATCAAGTGCGCGGGCTCGAAGATCTCCGACTGCTGGGACACGTGGCCGTCCGGGTGCACGATCGCCGAGACACCGGAGGTGGCGACCACAACCACTGCCCTGTCAGTTTCGATCGCGCGCATCCGGCTCATCGCCAGTTGCTGGTACGTCATGTCCGTGAAACCGAAGGTGGCGTTGTTCGTCGGCGTGGACAGGATCTGCGCGCCGCCGCGCACCGCCATGCGGTAGGCCTCGTCTTCCGCCACCTCGTAGCAGGTGGCCACACCAACCGGGATGCCGCCCATGTGGACCACGCCGTTGTCGTCGCCGGGCTTGAAGTCGCCCGCCAAGTCCACCAGGTCGGAAAAGTTGCGGAAGAAATCGCGCATGGGCATGTACTCGCCGAACGGCTGCAGGAAGCGCTTGTCGTGGCGCTCCCCCGGCCCTGTTTCCGGGTCGAAGACCACCATGGTGTTGCGGGCGCCGACCTCGTCGCGGGTGAGCGTGCCAACAAGCAGGGGCGTATCGACGCCGCGCACCGCCGCACCCACAAGCGCCTCGGCCTCCGCGTCGACGAACGGGTTGACGTCGGAGGCGTTTTCCGGCCAGAACACCATGTCCAGCTTTTCCCCGGATTCCTTGGCCTCCTCCGCCAGGCGCAGCGTCTCGTTGACGTGGTTGCTCAGCACGGCGCGTCGCTGCTCGTTGAAGTCCAGGCCCAGGCGCGGCACGTTGCCCTGCACGGCCCCCACGCGGGCCTCTTCAACGGTGGAGCTGTCCTTTCCGACACCGAGGTTGGCGATCAAGCCGGCGGCCAGCGGCAGGATGATGGCGGCTGCGGCGGGGCGGCGCGACGTGCCGTCGAGAAGCGAAATGCACCCGACTGCAACGAACGCTGCGGCGACAGTGACCAGCGCGGGCCCACCCCAGGCCGATAGTGCGGCCAGCGGGCCGTTGATCTGACCCCACGCCAGGCGCACCCACGCGAAGCCGCCGAAGGGCCACGAGGAGCGCACGAACTCGACAGCCAGGTAGACCAGCGGAAACGCGAACGCGCCGAAGCGCCACCGCGCCACCAGCACACCGAACGCACCGGTGGCCAGCGCGTAAAGCGCCATGGTGATCGCCAGCGCGATATACGGCATGGCGCCGACGAACTCGCCCACCCACGGCAGGAGGAACAGGTAGCAAAACAGGCCGTGCGTGAACCCGATCAGCGCGCCGAAGCGTACGGACGGGCGCTCCTGCGCCTCCCCCACCATGCCCAGCGCCGCGGTGGCGCGCCTGGGCCACGGGATGAGCGTGAGCCACAGCAACGCGATGCCGAGGACTGCGGCCCACCAGTGGCCGATCGGTTCGTACGACAGGTAGACCAGCCAGCCGGAGAAGGCCGCGAGGCCGAAACGGAGAAACGCCGGCACTTAGCGCGCTCCGCCGGTGCTGCCGTTGCTGCTGTCTGGGTCCTGCGGGCGCTCGTGGCTGTCCATGCGGTACCACTGCTCCAGCTCGTCGGCGTCGATGACCGGTTCCTGCGGCTGCGCGCCGCCCGGCTGGTTGAAGGAGCCGTAGCTGGTTTGGAACTGCCCCATCGGGGTGGCGTCGTAGACTCGCACGCCGAGGTTCTCCACAGCGGCGCGCGCCCGCTTGGTCATGGTCTTGCGGATCAACGCGCGCGTCGGCCCGAACACCAGCGGCAGGCCGATCAGCGAGGTGACGAAGCCCGGGATGACGGAGAGCGTCCAGCCGCCGATGAGCAGCGCGGAGTCCCCCGCGAGTTTGCCCACGCTGGATTGGCCTTGCGCGGCCTGCAGCAGCGAGTTGCGCAGCGCCAAGCTGGCCGCGGCGCCGCCGGCGATCATGAGCACGAAGATGGCCAGAAGCGCCCAGCCCACGCCGATGGCCTTCGCCACCAGGAAAAACGCGAGCGCTTCGACGAGGAAGTATGCGAGAAGAGGAATCGGCATGGCCACGAGGGTACCTGGCTCGGCCGCTACCTCGGCATGTGCCTCCACACTGGCCGCGGCACCACGCGCATGATCGCGGCGAGGATGGCCAAGCGACGCGGGATCCAGACCGTGGAACTCTTGCCGCGAGCGGCGGCGTCCACCACCGCGTCGGCGACCACGTCCGGGGTCACCGACATCACTGCCGGATTCATCCCTTCCGTCATAGAGCCGATGACGAAGCCCGGCCGCGCGAGGATGAGGTTGAGCCCGGTGCCGTGCAGCCGGTCCATAAGGCCCTGGCAGAACGCGTCCAGGCCCGCCTTGGTGGAGCCGTAGACGTAGTTGGCGCGGCGCGCTCGCCACCCCGCGATGGAGGAAAACGCGTAGATCTCGCCGCGCGTCATCTCGTCGGCAAGCACCGTGAGCATGGTCACCTGGGCGAGGTAATCCACCGTGGCGATGCGGGCGGCCTCGTGCTCGTCGCGCTCTGCGAGCTCCTGGTCGCCGAGGATGCCAAACGCCACGATCGCGGTGGTCACCTCGCTCGCCTCGCGGACAATGCGCCGGTGCGACTCCATGTCGGTGGCGTCGAAGTCGAGCGCGCGCACCGCGGTCGCGCCCGCGGCGAGCAAGCGCTTCTCGACGTCCTCCAGTCCCCCGCTCCCCCTGGCCGCGAGCACGACCTCGCGGCCCTGGCAGACGCGTTCGGCGATCTCGCCGCCGATGTCGCTGCGCGCCCCGAGCAGGAGCACTGCGCCCTGCCCGCTGGAGCCAGGCCCGGTCGAGCTAGGCATCGTCGCCGCCCAGCGTGCGGCGGGTGTGGTTGAACGTCTCGATGCCGCCTGCGGTCATGCGCACGATGTCCTCGATGCGCATGCCCCACTTGCCCGGTACGTAGATGCCAGGCTCGATGGAAAACGCCATCCCTTCACGCAGCACCACGTCGGAGCCAGCGATGATGAACGGCTGCTCGTGGCCGGAAAGCCCGATGCCGTGGCCGAGACGGTGGGTGAAGTACTCGCCGTAGCCGGCGTCTGCGATCACGTCGCGGGCCGCAGCGTCGAGCTCGCCGGCAGTGATGCCGGGCTTGGCGGCAGCGCACGCGGCGTCAAACGCGCGCTCCAGTACCGCGTAGGCCTCGAGGAAATCCTCCGGCGCCTTGGCCACATCGCCCACCACGTGGGTGCGGGTGCAGTCGGATTGGTAACCGGACGGCAGCGCGCCGCCAAGGTCCACCACCACCGGGTCACCCTCTTCGAGGACACGGTCGGAGAAGTCGTGGTGCGGGTTGGAGCCGTTGGGCCCGGAGCCGACGATGACGAACTGCACGTTCGCGTGTTCTTCAAGGATCAGCGCGTGCAGCTCATCGGCGATCTCGCGCTCCGTGCGTCCGGGCTGGAGCAGTTCGGCGGCGCGCTCGTGAACACGGTCGATGGCGGCGCCGGCCTTCTCCAGCTCCGCGACTTCCTCGGCGTCTTTGACCATGAACAGCTCTGCTACCGCGTCGGAGGCAAGCTCGGTCTCCGGTAAAAGCGTCTGCAGCGCGAAAACGTGGTCCGCGGTCAGCGACGACCCCAGGCCCACGGCGCCGCCGCCAAGTGCGTCTGCCACAAGCTGGTACGGGTTTTCGCCGTCGCGCCAGCCGATCACCTCGACGTCTGCGGCGCCGTCCAGACCCAGCGACTGGATGTCCGTCACCGGAGCCACCACGGTGGCGCCGCCTGGCGCGATCACCAGCGCGGTGAGGCGCTCGTGCGAAGAGGTCCAGGAGCCGGTGAGGTAGGCGAATTCCGCGCCGGTGCCGATGACCAGCCCACCCAAACCGCGCTGTTTGACCAGCTCGGCGGCTTGGCTGCGACGTTCGGTGTACACATCAGAGTCGAATGCAGTCATGCACGCCATGGTAGATCGCTAGCATCGTTGCCGTGTTGCCTGCCCTGAACCGCTCCGTCGCCCGCCTGAGCTCACCCGGCGGCGGCTACTGCTCGGGCGCACTCATCGCCCCCGACATCGTGCTCACGTGCGCGCACTTCTTCCGCGAGCGCTCACATACAGGGGCGCAGGTGCGTATCGACGGCTCCGTGTTCCCCGTCGACAGCCTCCATATGGTGCCCGGCAAAGACGTGGCGATTGTTCGTCTGCCTGAGAGGATCGATGCCACCCCGTTCGTGCTCGGGCCGTCGCCGCGACCGCTGTCCCGCACGCTCACGCTCGGGTTCGGCGGCCAGGCCCGCAGCGTCCAGGCCCGCCCGGGCGTGTATTTGGGCACGCTGCCGGTGTCCTGGTCCAGGAAGCGCGTGACCCGCGTCCGGCCGGCTGGCCTGGTGTACGCCAACCCGCCAGCGGTGAAAGGCGATTCCGGCGGGCCCGTGCTGGTCGGCGGCAAGGTTGTCGGGATCCAATCGCTGATCCTGGATCCGCGGGGCACCAACCTGCGGATCGCCACCGTGTCGCTGTGGCCGCGGGCTCTAGTTGCCGATGGCCACCACGCCGCGGCGGATCGCGTCCACGGCCCGGTTGGCGTTGCCCCGGACCTGGTCCGAGTAGCCGGTCTTCTTGATCTGCTCGAGCAAGTCGATCACCTGGCGGCACCAGCGCACAAAGTCGCCGGGGGTGAGCTCCGCGCCAGATTCCGCAGCGGCTGCAAGGGCGTAGCCCAGCGGCGCGCCCGCAGTCCACTGGTGGATGGACAGGCAGAACCCGGGATCCGGCAAGCGGGTGGCGGGCAGGTTGTGGCGCTGCTCGTCGGAGACCAGTTCGCCGTAGATGCGCATCGTCTCGTTCATCGCGTCAGCCATGGCGTCGGTGGCGGCCTCGGGGCTGCCGCCGGTGGCGCGGCGGTTTTCAAACACCACCATGGAGGCCACGCCGGCCAGCTCGGCCGGGTCCAGCTCGTCCCAAATCCCGCGCTTGAGGCACTGCGCCACCAAGAGGTCGGAGACGTTGTGGATGCGGGACAGGCGCTCGCCTTCGTCGGTGACCTGCGGTTCGCCGTCGTGAAGCTCGACATAGTCCATCTCCGTGAGCAGCCCGATGATGCGCTCGAAGGTACGGCCCAGCGAGTCGGTGGAGGTGTCCACGCGGCGCTCCAGCTTGGCCAGTGCCCGCTCCTCGCGCACGATCTCCTCCGCGGTGCGGGCCAACAGCTCGCGGTCCGCCGCCGGCCAGTCGTGCACCGGGTGGTTGCGGATAGCCTCGCGCAGCGCGGTGACCTTCTTGTTCGGCCGCACCCGGGACTGCTCACGCAGTCGTTTCGGTGCGTCGAAGTGGCCGCGGTGCAACATGCTCGCCACCTTGCGGGCGTGGCGGCGCGGCTGGTCTTGCATGTGGCGCGGTACCTTGATGCGGCCCACCACCAGCGGCGGATTCTTGAACGCCGCGGCGTCGATGCGTCCGGACCAGCCGCGCTCCGTGGTCACCCAGGGGCGCGGGTCGTGCGGCTTGCCCGCGGGCTGCACCACGGCAGCGAGCTCCGGCTTGCGCTTGCTCGGCAGAGCGATGACCTGGCCCACCTGGAGCGAGCCGAGGATCTTGATGGTTTCGGTCTGGCGGCTGTCCAGGTGGTCGCGACGTGCCTGTTTCTCCTCTTCGGACAGGTCCCTGCGCAGTTGCGAGTACTCGACCAGTTCGGCGGCTGCGTCGTCGCTAGGCGGAGCGAACGCGGAGATGTCGCGCTCGAGTTTGGTGCGCAGCGAGCGCACCTTCTGTTGCAGCCGCTCGATGTCGCGCACCTCACCGACCACCGAGCGGTCCGTTTGGAACTGGGCGAAGGACTGCTCGATCAGGCGGATCGAATCGTCGAAGCCGTTCATGGCCAGCATGTTGATGGCCATGTTGTAGCCGGGCTGGAACTGGGAGATTAGCGGGTAGGTGCGCGTGGATGCCAGCCCCGCCACCTGGTGGGGATCCATCGCGGGCGCCCACTGCACCACGGCATTGCCGATGTGGTCGATGCCGCGGCGGCCAGCGCGGCCGGTGAGCTGGGTGTACTGGCCCGGGGTGAGGTCCACGTGCGCCTCGCCGTTGAACTTGACCATCTTCTCCAACACCACCGTGCGAGCCGGCATGTTGATGCCCAGCGCCAGGGTCTCGGTGGCGAAGACGACCTTGACCAAGCCGCGGACAAACAGCTGCTCGACGATGTGCTTGAACGCGGGCAACAGCCCCGCGTGGTGTGCGGCGAACCCGCGCATCCAGGCGGTGCGCACTTGGCGGAAGTTCAGCACCTCCAGGTCCTCTTCGGGGATGCCGTCCACGCCGTCGTCGATAATCTGCTCGATCTCGGCGCGCTCCTCGGGCGTGGTGAGTTCCTTGCGCGAGCGCAGGCATTGGAACAGCGCGCCGTCGCAGCCCGCGCGGGAGAAGATGAACACGATCGCCGGCAGCATGTCCTGGCCCTGGAGGGCGGAGACAACCTCGGGCCGGCCGACGGGGCGCACCTTGTCCTGGCGGCGCGAACGCCCGCTGCGGGAGCGCGAGCGAAAGCCTCTCCCCTCCTCGAAGTCGCGCCGGCCCTCGTCGGAAGAGCCCGCCTCGATGCGCTCGATGGCGTGCTCGAGGCTGCGGTTGACCCGCCCGCCGGTGCCCGGCTCGAATAACGGGAACATCTTGCGGCCGACCATCATGTATTGGCTCAGCGGCACCGGCCGGTGCTCGGAGACGATGACTTCGGTGTCGCCTCGCACCGCGTCGAGCCACTCGCCGAACTCCTCGGAGTTGGACACGGTGGCGGACAGGCCGATCAGGCTCACGGAATCGTCGAGGTTGAGGATGATCTCCTCCCACACCGCACCCCGGTCGCGGTCCGCCAGGTAGTGGATCTCGTCCATTACCACGTGCGTGAGCCGGTCCAGCTGGGGCGACTCCGCGTACAGCATGTTGCGTAAGACCTCGGTGGTCATCACCACGATCTCGGCGGAACCGTTGATGCTGGTGTCGCCGGTGAGCAGGCCCACCGCGTCCTCGCCGTGCTCGGCGACTAGGTCGTGGTACTTCTGGTTGCTCAGCGCCTTAATCGGCGTGGTGTAGAAGCATTTCGTGCCGCGGTGCAGGGCGAGCGCGACGGCGAACTCGCCGACGATGGTCTTGCCTGAACCGGTGGGTGCGCACACCAGCACGCCACGGTCCTGCTCCACCGACTGGCAGGCCTGGAGCTGGAAGTCGTCGAGGGCAAACGGCTTCGCCTCGGCGAATTCCCGCAGAAACGATGTACCAGGATCGGGGGAAAGCATGCCCCTACAGTACGTCCCCGAAATCTGCTCCGCCCGCGTAGCCCCGCGGCGAGGAATTCTGCTGGCGCTCCGGCGCACGCTGCACCGGGGCCGGGCGCTCAATCGGCTCCGCACCGATGCTGCTGGCGCGGCCCACTGGCGTCGGCGCCTCAATCGGGCCGGAGGCTTCCTCGTCGTCCAAATCCATCCAGTCGGGGCGCTCGCGCTTTTGCTTGCGGTCGTTCCAACGGCAGAACTGGAAAGCCATCTCCACCAGCAGGCAGATGGAGATCGCCAGCGCCACCATGGAGAACGGGTCCTGGCCCGGCGTCATCACCGCAGCAAAAATGAAAATACCGACAATGATAAGCCGGCGCTTGTCCTTGACATGCTCGTAGCGCAGGATGCCCAACATGTTGAGCATGATGATGATCAGCGGCACTTCGAAGCTAACGCCGAAGATGACGATGAGCGCCAGAAGGAAGTTGTAGTACTCCCCTCCTGAAAGCGCCGCAATCTGGACCTCGGAGCCCATGGACATGAGCACATACAGGCCCTTGTCCAGAACGAAGTACGCGAGCAGCGCACCGGAGACGAACAGCACAACCGCGATGGTGACAAAGCTGAACGTGTAGCGCCGCTCATTCTTGTGCAGGCCCGGGGTGATGAAGTTCCAGATCTGCGCCAGCCACACCGGGGACGACAGCACAAGGCCTGCCAGGGCGCCTACTTTCAGGCGCAGCATGAACATCTCAAACGGGTTAGTGGCCAGCAGGCGGCATTCGCCGTCGCCGGTGAAATCCGCCCGAAGTTCGGGCGGCAAGTTGCAGTAGGGGCCGCGGATGATCTCGCCCAGCGGCATCATGCGCGGCGGGGCGGTCTGGTACCAGATGAACCCGATGATGGTGCCGACCACAACGGCGGCCAGCGAGATGATGACGCGGCGGCGCAGCTCCTGGAGGTGCTCCACCAGCGACATCTCGCCGGTCGGGTTCTTCTGTTTCTTCGGCCTCTTAGGGGTTTTCGTGCGTGCCATCAGGCGGACTTAGCGCGGATTATTCTCCGGACGCTCCCAGAAGTCCGCCTCATGGGCAGCGCTGCGGGTCTCCTGCGCCGGCGCGGCGTCGATCTGACGCTGCTGGGTCGGGGTTTCCGCCTCGTCTTCGTTGCGCATCTCCTTGACCTCGGACTTGAAGATGCGTGCGGAGCGACCCATGGAACGCGCCAGGTCCGGCAGCTTGTTTGCGCCGAACAGCAGCAGCACGAGGAAGATGACGATGATGAGCTCGGTCCATCCAATGTTTGGCATGGGTTGTCCTTTCCGAAAACGGTCTAACGCGCAGATTAGTCTAACGCTTCCAGCCCGCGCTGCACGCGGGACATGGCCTCGTCTGCGAGAGCTGCGGGTTCGACGATGTGCACCCGGTCTGCCTGGCTGAGACAAAAGCGCACCAGCCAGTCGTCGCTGCCGTAGCGCATGGTCGCGGGGATCCACTCCCCTGACGCTTCCACACGTTCTTGGTATTCCTCCGAAGGCTTATCCAGCTCGATCTCCCAGTAGTCCGCCAGCCACGTGGCGTCCGGGTGGATCAGCAGGCGGGCTTGGGCGCGGTCGGCCATGCCGAACGGGTCAGCGGGATCGAAGTCGGTGTCGAAGTCGGTGCCGGTGGCGTCCGAAGGGGCGTCGAGAAGCTCGGCGCGTTGAATACGGTCAAGGCGGAACGTGCGCATCTCGCCGTTGTGCGCCGCGTGCAGGTAGGTGGCGCCGGACTGGTGGAACAGGCGCGCGGGGTCGACCTCGCGCTCGGTGACGGTGTCCGAAGACGCCGAGTAGTACGTGATGCGCAGCTTGCGCTTGGCGACGAGTGCGTCGGCGACGGTGCCGGCAACACCGGCCTCACCGGTGTGCTCCGCGTCGCCGACCGCCTGCGATTTGGTCACCGCTCGGATCTTCTCGGCGGCGGTGCGCACGGCGCGGCCGTCCACAAGCCCCGGCATGGTTTCCAAAGAATCCAGCAGGATCAACAGCGCGCTGGCTTCCGCGGGAGACAGGCGCAGCGGCGTGGTCATCCCCTGGTCGTCTTTGATGTTGACGCCCTTCCAGGAGTACTCCAGGTCGATCATCTCGCCCGGCCCGGTGCCCACGCCGGAGAGAAACAGCAGCTCGAAATCGTCGCGCACCTGCATCGGGTCCGCGCCGAGGTCGCGGGCGATCTCCATCGGGGTCAGCCCCGGGTGGTTCGAGGAATAAGCCAGCAGGTTGAGCAGGCGCACGACGCGCTCTTGGCGCTTGAAGTCCACAGCCATCAGTTCTCCCCTTCCAGCGCTGTGCGCAGCAGCTTGACGACGTCCTCACGGACCTCCGACGGTTCCACCGCCACCACGTTTCCGGCGAGGCTGGCGATGGTGCGCACGGCCCAGTCGCGGTCCACGCCGCGCAGCGTGATGGTGTCGGTCTCCCCTCCCGCGCTTGTATCCCCTCCCGTACCGACTTTGGAGGTACGGGAGCCGCGCTGGGCGAGTTCCTCGCCGGTGCCGTGGGTGACGGTGACGGTGGCGTCGATAAGCTCACCGCGAAGTGTTTCCTCCACCAGCGCCTGCAGGTCGCCGGCGCGTTCATGGAACGCGTCCGAGTGGCGCACCTTCTTCAGCCGGGAGATCTTTTTCAGACGGAACACGCGCACGTCGTCGCGGTCGATGTCGTAGCCGACGAAGTAGGCGCGGTTGTTCAGGGAGACCACGCCCCACGGGTCGGCCACGCGGCGCTCCGGGTCCTTGCCGGGGGCGCGAACGAAGTCGAAGGAGATGCGCTGCTTCGCTTGGACGCACTTCACGATGGCGCGCAGCGTGTCGGGGCGCAGCTGGAAGATGTCGTTGGACACGCTCATCAGCGCCGGCGCGTCCATGGAACGCGTCGCCCCAGAGGCGGCGAGCTTGGTCCAGCCTGAGCGGGCGAACTCGCCGAGCGAACCCGGCTTGCTCAAATCCGCGGCAAGGCCAACCACGGAGGCCTCCTCGGCGGTGAGATCAACTGCCGGCAACTCGTAGAGGTCCTTGACCACCCACACTTCGCCGTCCTGGTAACGCGCGGGCACGCCGAGGTCGCGCAGCTCACGTACGTCGCGCTCAATCAGGTGCGCGGCAGCGTCGCGGGTGCGGCCGCCGTAGCCGTCCACGTGCTTCTGCACCCAGGCAACGTCGTGTTTTGCGGGCGAGGCCAGCAAGGCAAACGTGAGCCCAACTTGGCGCACGACCATGTCGTTGTCGTTGGCCACCGCGACCTACCCTTCTTCGGTTTCCTGCGCCCCGACCCAGCTGATCAGGTCGGCCGCGGCGTCGTCCGCGGTGGCGAACGGGTCCTGCAGCTCCACCGTGCGGGGTTCCGGGCGGTTGACCTTCAAGTGCACCCAGTCGACATTATGCGCAAGGCCCCGCTCGCGCACGGCGGAAAGGAACTCGCCGCGGATGGCGGCTCGCGTAGTCGCCGGCGGGTTGTCCACCGCTTCCTCGATCGCCGCGTCGTCGATCCAGCGAGCGGCCAGCCCTTTGCGCTCGAGCAGGTAGAACAGGCCGCGATCGGGGTTGATGTCGTGGTACGTCAGGTCGATCTGGGCGAGCTTCGGGTGGTCCCAGCCGCAGCCGAAGCGGTCTTTGAACTGGGTGAGCAGCTTGCGCTTGATCACCCAATCGATCTCCGTGTCCACGCCGGAGAAATCCTGCGTGGCAATGGCGTCGAGCACCCGGGTCCACAAGTCCACCACCCGCGCCATCTCCTCGTTCGGCGTTCCCTCGTCCGGGCGCTGTGTGAGCCAGCGCTTCGCGGCCTCGAGGGTGCGCTGCTGCACCTCGAGCGCGGTGACGGTGCCGCCCGCTGCAAGATTGAGTTCGGTGGCGCCCGTGGGGTCGGCGGCGATGTCGCGGATATGCGCGATCGGGTCTGCGAGCTCCATGTCCGGCAAGTCGAAGCCGGCCTCCAGCATTTCGATGACCAGCAGCATCGAGCCGACTTTCAGCGCGAACGTGGGCTCGGACATGTTGGAGTCGCCCACGATCACGTGCATGCGGCGGAAACGGTGGGAATCCCCGTGGGGTTCGTCGCGGGTGTTGATGATCGGCCTGGTGCGCGTGGTGGCGGACGAAACGCCCTCCCACACCTGGTCAGCGCGCTGGGAGATGACGAAGGTATCCCCCGCGATCTTGCCGGCGCCGCAGATCAGCTGGCGCGTGATCAGAAACGGCAGCAGTTGCTGGCCAAAGGATTTCAGCGCGAGCTCGCGGCTGATCAGGTAGTTCTCGTGCGCGCCGTAGGAGTTGCTGCGCGAATCCACGTTGTTTTTGAACAGGTAGGTCGAGCCCGCGAAGCCGTCGTTACGCTGCGCCTCGTCGCACTGCTGCGACAACTGGTGGAAAATGCGCTCCCCCGCCTTGTCGTAGGCCAGAAGCTGGCTCAGCGAGTCGCACTCCGCGGTCGCGTACTCCGGGTGCGAGCCCACATCCAGGTACAAACGCGAAGCGTTGGCGGTGAACACATTCGAACTGCGGTGCTGCGCAACAACCGGGCGAAACAGGTAGCGCGCCACCTCCTCGGGTGTGAGCACCTGGCGCGAGCCGTCGTAGGCGGCCACGCCGAACTCTGTTTCCACGCCCATCACGCGGCGCGGGTAGCTGGTTGCCAGCTTACTGCCCGCCTTTCTGCACAAACGACTTCACAAACTCCTCCGAGTTGGAGTCCAGCAGCGCGTCAATCTCGTCGAGCAAGTCGTCGGTGCCGGAGGCGTTGATCTGGGCCTGGCCGGCAGATTCCGCGGCGACGTCCTCGCCGTGGTTGTCCCCGCCGCCACCGGAAGCGTGTGTCTGTTGCGTAGCCATAGATGCAACCTTAGCGTTCTGGGGCAAGCCCTAGGCCGGAAAGCAGCTCGCGTGTTGTCGCAGATGTTTCGATCAGCTCCCCCACGTCCGCCTTGGTGTGGCTGCCCAGCAGATCCAGCGGCACCCGGTAGAGCTGCCCGTCCACGGTGAACAGCATGGACTGCCAGTTCGAGGTCGTTAAGTCCTCGGCGAACTTCTCGCCCGCACACCCCCGGAAGTAGGCGCGGGTGTCCTCCGGCGGGTGGACCGCAGCTTCCGCGATCTCCTCCGCGCTGACCATCGTGCGCATCGCTCCCTTGCGCACCAACGCGTGGTACAGGGAGCTTTCGGGGTCGATGTCCGCGTACTGCAAATCAATCGCCTGCAGCTTGGCCTGGGTCGCCCCGCGCTGCTCAAACCTGCGCACCAGCGCCCACTTCGCCGTCCAATCCAGCCGGTCGGCGGTGGACAGCGGGTCGCGCTCGAGGTCGTCGAGGACCTCGCCCCACATCTCGAGCACATGCTTATCGACGTCGCTCCGCCCCTCGCACCTGGCCCTATATTCACGGAGGATGGAGATCGCGGTCAACCTTTGGCCGTCGAGAAGCTCAAGCTCATGTGTGAGCGTGGGATCGTGGCTGACCGCCTTGATTTCCTCGACCGGGTTTTTCAGTCGCAGGTCCGAGAAATCCACACCGGCCTCGATGGCGTCGAGCACCAGCGAGGTCATGCCGAGTTTGAGGAAGTTGGAGAACTGGCTCATGTTTGCGTCGCCCACGATGACGTGCAGGCGGCGGAAGTCCTCCTCCGGTGCGTGCGGCTCGTCGCGCGTGTTGACGATGCCGCGGTTGAGCGTGGTCTCCAGCGAAACCTCCTGCTCGAAGTAGTCCGCGCGCTGCGAGATCTGGAAGCCCGGTGTCTCCGACTCCTGGCCGATGCCCACGCGTCCCGCGCCGATGATGACCTGGCGGGTGACGAAGAACGGGATCAGCGCCTGGGTGAGGTTTTCGAAGTTGGTGTGGCGCGAGTACAGGTAATTCTCGTGGCTGCCGTAGGAGCGACCCTTGCCGTCGACGTTGTTCTTATAGAACTTCAGCGGCGGGCACGGCTCGTGCTTGGCCAGCACGGAGACCTGCTGCTCCCACAGCTCCTGGATGCAGGCGGCGGCGTCATTGAGGACGATGTCGCCGGCCGCGTCGTAGACCATCGCGTCAAACGCGTTCGAGCATTCCGGGCTGGAGTACTCCGGGTGCCCGTGGTCGACGTAGTAGCGCGCGCCGTTGGTGGTGACCACGTTGGCCACTCCGATCGCGTTCGCGTCCACGACCGGCACGCTGCGGTAGCGCTGCAGGTCGAAGCCACGGGTGTCTTTCAGTGGCGCTTCTTCCGCATAGTCCCAGCGGGTGCGGGCCTGGGTGCGCAGCGCCGCGTAGGCGACCACCGCGTGCGTGGAGGTGACCAGGGGGCTGATCTGCGGGTTTTCCGGGCAGGTGATGCCGTACTCCGTCTCGGTTCCCAAGTAGCGCGTCATAAGTGACGAGCCTACAGGCGTGCCCGTGTTTGGAAGATAATACGATCGGACGTATTTTATTGATTTATGACTTCCCTACCACGCTACGGTGTGTCGGCACCGGTAAACGAGCGCAAATTCTTCGGCCAACCCTGGGGGCTGGCCAACCTCTTCGGCATTGAGCTGTGGGAGCGCTTCAGCTTCTACGGCATGCAGGCGCTTTTGGCGTACTACATGTACCACTCGACCACCGAGGGTGGCCTCGGCATCGATGAGTCCACCGCACTGAGCCTGGTCGGCGCCTACGGCGGCTTCGTCTACATGATGGCGCTCGTCGCGTCCTTCGTGGGCGACCGCATCCTCGGCGCAGAGCGCACGCTGTTCTACTCGGCGATCCTGGTCATGATCGGCCACGTCGTGCTCGCCCTCGTTCCGGGTGCCACGGGCCTGGCCATCGGCCTGGTGTGCATCGGCATCGGCTCCGGCGGCGTGAAGACGGCGACCCAGGTGGTGCTCGGCGACCTGTACACCCGCGAGGACCCGCGCCGCGACGCAGGCTTTTCAATCTTCTACATGTCCGTCAACATCGGCGGCCTGCTCGGCCCTTGGCTTACGGGCTTAGTGTGGGGGCAGGCTGGCTTCCACTGGGGCTTCGGCCTGGCCGCCATCGGTATGGCTATCGGCCTGGTGCAGTACATGCTCATGCGCAAATCCACCATCGGCGCCGCCGGCTCCGAGGTGCCCAACCCGCTGCCGCGCTCGAAATGGGCACCCGTAGGTTTCGGCGCGCTTGCCGTTGCCGCGATCGTGGTCGGTCTGCTCACCACGGGCATCCTGCCGCTGGACTTGCTGAGCTGGGTTGTCTTCGCCATCGCCCTTGCTGCGACGGTCATTCTGCTGTGGGAGATGTTCGCCTCCGACAAGGTCACCGCCCACGAGAAGTCGCGCCTGACCGGCTACATACCGCTGCTCGCCGGCTCTGTCGCGTTTTTCGCCATCTTCCAGTCGCAGTTCACTGTAGTGGCGCTGTACACGGATCAGCGAGCCAATTTGGACTTCTTCTGGACTGAACTCGAGCCCTCACAGGTGCAGTCCTTCAACCCGCTGTTCATCATCATCTTCGCGCCGATTTTTGCCGCCATGTGGACGAAACTCGGCGACCGCCAGTGGGCCTCAGCCACGAAGTTCGGCGTGGCCAACATCATCATCGGCCTGTCGCTGTTCATCTTCCTGCCGTACGTGGGCAAGGGCGAGAACTCCACCCCGCTCGCGGTGCTGGTGCTGATCCTATTCTTGTTCACCATGGGTGAGCTCATGCTCTCCCCGGTCGGCAACTCGCTGGCCACCAAGGTCGCCCCGGTGGCGTTCAAGTCGCGCCTGTTCGCGGTGTGGCTGATGTCGCTGTCCATGGGCACCGCGCTGTCCGGCGTGCTCGGCTCGCTCTACAACCCGGACGACGCCGCCGCTGAGCGCACCTTCTTCCTCACCCTGTCCGCGGTGACCATCGTGCTCGGGTTGGTGCTCATCGCGATCAGCCGTTGGGTCGTGCGCAAGTTTGGGGACGTGCGCTAGACGGAGCTGACGTCGCAAAGCAAAAGCTCGTTACTCGCACATCGTCTATCGCCTCTCAGAGGAGACTAACGATGTGCAGGTAACGAGCTTTACGCGTTGAATGCTCTACCAGCCGCGCTCGGCCAGGCGGTGCGGCGCCGGGAGGTCGGCGACGTTGATGCCGACCATCGCCTCGCCCAGGCCGCGGGACGCCTCGGTGACCACCGCGATGTCGTTGAAGTTCTTCGTCGCCTTCACCACGGCCTTCGCGCGGGCCTCCGGGTTGCCGGATTTGAAAATGCCGGAGCCCACGAAGACGCCGTCCGCGCCGAGCTCCATCATGAACGCCGCGTCCGCCGGGGTGGACACGCCGCCGGCGACGAGCAGCGGCACCGGCAGCTTGCCGTTTTCCGCCACCTGGGCCACCAACTGGTACGGAGCCTGCAGCTCCTTGGCCGCGACGTAGAGCTCATCGCGGTTGTTCGCCCAGATGGCCTGCAGCGCTGCGATCTCGCTGGTGATCTTGCGGATGTGCTTGGTGGCCTCAGAGACGTCACCGGTGCCGGCCTCGCCCTTGGAGCGGATCATGGACGCGCCCTCGTTGATGCGGCGCAGCGCCTCGCCGAGGTTGGTCGCGCCGCAGACGAACGGCACGGAAAAGCCCCGCTTGTCGATGTGGTTGACGTAGTCGGCGGGGCTGAGCACCTCGGATTCGTCGATGTAGTCCACGCCCAGGTGCTCGAGGATCTTCGCCTCCACCACGTGGCCGATGCGGGCCTTGGCCATCACCGGGATGTCGACGGTGTCGATGATGCCCTCGATGAGATCCGGGTCAGACATGCGGGCCACACCACCCTGGGCGCGGATATCGGCAGGCACGCGCTCCAGCGCCATGACGGCGGACGCGCCTGCATCCTCGGCGATCTTGGCCTGCTCGGGCGTGACCACGTCCATGATCACGCCGCCGATGAATTTCTGGTTCAACTGTTCTGCATCAGACATACTGCTTAGTCTGCCCCGCCAACTGGTAGATTCCAAGTGCCAGTTCCATTTAGTTTCTTTGGACCAGTTGATGCTGCTGCACATCTCCCGCGACCACCCAACGCCCATCCCCGCGCAGATCGCCGCGGGCATTCGCGACGCCGTTGCCACAGGCGCGCTTTCGCCTAACGACGCCATCCCGTCCACCCGCGCCCTCGCCGAACAACTCGGCGTCTCCCGCGGCAGCGTGGTGACCGCCTACGACCAGCTCGAGGGCGAGGGCTACCTTCTGACCAGCCAGGGCGCACCGACGCGGATCCACCCGGACCTCACCGTCGCCACGCCTCTGCCCGAGCCCATCGCCGACACGCCTGCCCGCACAACCCCGAAGGCCCGAATCTCCCTAAAGCCCTCGCCCGGCAGCGCGGGCACGATCCGCCCTGCAACGTGGCGAAAGGCGTGGCGCGAGGCAGCCGCGGAACCCGGCAACACCGTGGACAAGTCCGGCGAGCCCGAGCTGCGCCACGCCGTGGCCGAGCACCTCCGCCTCGCCCGAAGCATGCGCGTGTCCCCGGACCAGATCGTGGCCACCGGCGGCTCACGCGAGGGGCTCATGTGCATCCTGACTGCTCTCGGCCCTAACCTGCGGGTCGGCGTGGAAGACCCCGGGCATCCTGGCCTGCGTCGCGTGATCCCGCCTGCCGGCCACGAGGTCGTGGAATGCGTAACTGACTCCGACGGCATAGTGGTCAACGAACTCCCCGACTCCCTCGACGCCTTGCTGGTCACCCCGTCGCACCTTTACCCTTTCGGCGGCGCTATGCCCGCCGCCCGCCGTGTGGAGTTGCTCGAGTGGGCCGCGCGCACCAGCACCGTGGTAATCGAGGACGACTTCAACACTGAACTGCGCTACCGTATCTCCCCGCAGCCGGCGCTGTCCTCGCTTGCCACCCGCGCGGACGTGCTCACCCTCGGCACGTTTTCAACGCTGCTGTCGCGAGAGCTCGCTGCGGGGTACGTCGTAGCCTCGCCTGCAACTACCGAGTTGCTACGCGAAGTCCGCAGCGTGCTCGGCATGCCGGTTTCTTCCGTGACGCAGCGGGCGATCGCGCACCTGCTTAACGACGGCGTCGCCCGCCGCGCATCCCGCGCCGTCCACCGTGGATTAGCGCAGCGACGCGAGATCTTGAACGAGCGACTAGTCCCGCTGTTCGGTGGCGCCCGACTCGCGCCCGGCGACGGCGCGGACCTCACGGTTCGTTTCGGCACCCGAGAAGAGCGGGACGAGTATGAAACGCGTCTGCTTGAGGCCGGCATCGCGTCCGGGCACGAATCCACCTTGTGGACCAACAGCGGCGACGGTTTGGTGCTGAGCTTTGCACACCTCAGCGCCGGCGATTTCGATGTCGCTGTCGACACAGTTGCTCAAACGCTCGCTACCCTGGGCAGAGCCCAGACGTGAAGCGAAAGAGGGAACGGATATGGACGAGACCAGCTACCTACTGAACTCACCTGCAAATGCACGGGCGCTGCGCGAGCGTCTCGTTCGTCTTGAAGGCAACGTCGCCGAGAGCAAGGAACTCGCATCCGACGCAACAAGCTTTGCGAGTCAACACTTTGACGTCGTTGTCGTCGGTGGCGGATTCGCCGGGACAGCGGCAGCGATCAATCTCGCGCGAGCGAACAGGAAGGTATGCCTCGTGGACGCGGGTACGCCTAGGAACCGCAATAGTGAGCACATGCACGGCGTGATCGGTCTCGACGCAGCGAATCCCTCCGCACTGCTTGCCCGCGGCCACGCCGAGTTCGTGTCGTACGAGGGCCTTCTCATCGATGGACGCGTAGAAGCCCTGGAGCACCTGGACACGGGTGATTGGTTGGTGAAGCTTGCGTCAGGCGAGGCATCCACGGCTTCGCAAGTGCTGGTTGCAACCGGAATCACGGATGTGCTTCCCGAAGTGCCTGGGTTGAGCGAGATGTGGGGAACCCGTGTCTTTCACTGCCCCTACTGCCACGGCTACGAAGTCAACGGCAAGAACCTCGGTGTCGTCGGAGGCAAGAACCCGGGGTTCACCACCAGGATCGCAACGCTGCTGACCAAGTGGGCCTCCAGCGTCTCGCTTTACGCCAACGGGATGGACCTGAGCCCAGAACAGCGCGAACGCCTTGAACAATGCGGGGTAGCTCTCGTCGTCGATGACGTATTGCGAGTTTCACCAGCCACTGACGACGACCACGCCGTCGAGATCACCACTGGCTCAGAGTCGGTTCATTATGAAGCCTGCTTCACTGGTCCGGAGTTCAAGCCGAACGACGAACTCCTCCGGGGAGCTGGCTGCAGTGTTGCAGATGGCTGGGTCCAGGTGGAAGGAGGAAAGACCTCACAGCCTGGACTGTGGGCGGTCGGCAACGTAGTTAGCTCGCCGGATCAGGTCTCTCAAGCGCTTGGATCGGGTGCCGCCGTGGCTATCGCCATCGACCAGCATCTCTTCGACCAGAACTAGACGACGGAAAGCGATCCGCTACCCGATGACCTCCGCGGCGACGACGCGCTTGCCGTGGCGACCAGTGATCCGCGCCCACTCGTCCGGGTTGGCGGTGTTCGGCATGTCCTCGCTCTCGTCCTGCTCGGCGCGGACGGCCTCGCGAAGGTGCTCCTCCGTCAGGCCGGCGGTGGACACGCCCGAGAGGTGGTCCTTGATGGCCAGCTTCTTGGCGCGGTCCACCACGTTGGCGATCATCGCGCCGGAGACGAAGTGGTGGTAGTGCAGGGTTTCGGCGGAGCCGTCGACAAGCTCTAAGCGCACATAGGGGCGCGGGGCGAACATGGCGTCGGCGGTGGCGTTGATAAGCACCTCGCGCGGGGACGCAAGTGGGACCTCGTCGGTGATGTAGCGGGCGAGGATGTCCTTGGCTTCGTCTTTGTTGGGGCGCGAGACGCGGATTTTGATGTCCAGGCGGCCTGGGCGCAGGATGGCCGGGTCGATGAGTTCCTCGCGGTTGGTCGCGCCGATGACGATGACGTTGGCGATGTCCTCCACGCCGTCGATCTCGGTGAGCAGCTGCGGCACCACCGTGGTCTCCATGTCGGAGGACACGCCAGATCCGCGGGTGCGGAAGATGGACTCCATCTCGTCGAAAAAGACGATCACCGGGTTGCCTCCGGCGGCCAGTTCTCGGGCGCGCTCGAAGATCAGGCGGATGCGGCGCTCGGTTTCGCCGACAAATTTGTTCAGCAGCTCAGGGCCCTTGACGTTGATAAAGTGCGCCTGTCCCCCGTCGCCGATGCGCTGCGACAGCGAATTCGCCACCGCCTTGGCGATGAGCGTCTTGCCGCAGCCGGGCGGGCCGTACAGCAAAAGCCCCTTCGGCGGGCGCAGGTCGTAGGCCTGGTAAAGCTCCGGGTGGGAAAACGGCAGCTCCACGGAATCCTGGATGGTCTCGATCTGCGAGGCCAAACCGCCGATATCGGCGTAGGTGACATCCGGGACCTCGTCCAACGACAGCTGGTTGACCTCCGTTTTCGCGATGCGCTCAAACGCGTAGCCGGCGGAGGCGTTGACCAGCACCGTGTCGCCGGCGCGGGCGGATTCGCGCAGCGGCCCGGCGAGCATGACGATCGATTCGGTGCCCTGCTGGTCCGTCACAATCGCTCGGTCCGCGCCGACGCGCTCGACCATGGTGGCCAACTGACCGGTGGGGTCGAACCCGCAGGTTTCCACCACAATCGTGCCCTCGCCCAGCCGCACCAGCGTGCCGGGAACCAGCTTGGAGGGATCCACCAGCGGCGAGACCTTCAGCCGCATGCGCCGGCCGGTGGTGTGCACCTCCGCCTCCCCGTCGCGCGGGGCGGGTGCGAGGTAAATCCCGTACGTCGATGCCGGCTCGTTGAGCTCCTCGACCTTCGCGTACAAGTCGTTGAGCTTGTCGCGGCTGACTTTCAGCAGCTCAGCGAGCTTCTCGTTGCGCGACCCGAGATCGCGGTTCTTGCGCTTGAGTTCACGCAGCTCCGGTCCGAAGGCATCGTCGTGGATTTCAGGCATGCGTTCGAGCCTACATAGGAGCGGGCTGCTTATCGACGAGCTTTGCGCTGCGGCCGCGGCGGCGTCACCCCGTCGGCAAGCCTGCGGGTCCACACGAGGAATGCCGTGTGCGCGTTCATGCGGTGCTCCGGGCGCGTGGCAAGGCCATCCACCTTCCACTCGCGCAGCAGAGTCTCCCACGCGCGCGGTTCGGTGAAGCACTTCGCCTCGCGGATAGCCTCCATGATGTTCATCAACTGCGGCACGGTGGCCACGTACGTCATGAACACACCACCGGGGATGAGGACGTTTTTCACCGTGGCGATGAAGTGCCACGGCTCCACCATGTCCAAGATGACGCGGTCGACCTGGCCGTCCAAGTCTTCCGGGGTGACCTCGCCGAAGTCGCCGAGACGCGGGGTCCACCACTCGGGCTCGCCTCCGAAGTAGTCGGCGACGTTGTCTTTGGCAAACGCCAGGTGGTCGTCGCGGATCTCGTAGGAGTACACGTGGCCTTCAGGGCCCACAGCGCGCAGCAGCGACATGGTCAGCGCGCCGGAACCGGCGCCTGCCTCAAGCACGCGGGCGCCCATGAAGATGTCGCCCTCGACCAGGATCTGGGCGGCGTCTTTCGGGTAGATCACCGCGGCGCCGCGCGGCATGGACAGCACGTGGTCCACCAGCAGGTGGCGGAAGCACAGGTAGTCGGAGCCGAGCGTTGACTTCACCACGGTTCCTTCATCGGCGCCGATGATGTCGTCGTGGCTGACTATGCCCTTGTGCGAGTGGAACTGCCCGCCCTCTTTGAGCTCGATGGTGAAGTGGCGGCGCTTCGCGTCGGTGAGCTGCACCTTGTCGCCTGGCTGGAACGGTCCCGAATACATGGCGGTAAGTATGCCTTACTGCGCCGCCGCATAAAAAGCCGTCAGCGCGCGCACGAAGTAGTCCATGTCGTCCACGCCGCACAGCTCTCGGGCGGAGTGCATGGACAGAAGCGGCACGCCGACGTCCACCGTGGGAAGGCCCAAGCGTGTCGCCGAAATCGGGCCGATGGTGGATCCGCACGGCACGGCGTTGTTACCCACGAACGTCTGGTGCGGCACGCCCGCTGCGCGGCAGGCCAGGATCCACTCCGTCTCTGTGGCGGCGTTGGAGGCGTAGCGCTGGTTCGCGTTGATCTTGAGCACCGGGCCCTTGTTCACCAGCGGGTGGTGGGTGGGGTCGTGCTTGCCCGGGTAGTTCGGGTGCACAGCGTGGGCCGCGTCGGCGGAGACCTGGATGGAATTTGCAATGATCTCGGCCGGGTCGCCGAAGCCCGCCGCCACCTTGGTCAGCACGCGCTCCAGCAGCGGCCCGCCGGCGCCGGCGGTGGACGCGGAGCCGACCTCCTCGTGGTTGAAAGCCGCCAGCACTAGGATGTCTTGCGCCTCGTCCTTCGCCGCCAGCATCGCCTCCAGGGAGGCCCACACGCTGGTGAGGTTGTCCAGGCGGCCGGCGGCCAGCAAGTCGCCGATGATCTCGCCGCGCTGCGCGTCAGCGGTGATCAGCTCGTGCGCCACCACGTCTTCGGCGTTGATGCCCGCGGACTCCGCCGCGAGCTCCAGCAGCGGACGGTCAACGCCCAGGATGGGCTGGGTGTGTACCTGGCGGTCAATCTCCGGCACGTCGCCGCGGTAGAGGTGGATGGCCAAATTCGGCACGCGCGCGACCGGGCCGGTATTGACCAGGTGCTCGGTGCGGTCCGCGGTGACCACGCGGCCGGCGAACGTGAGGTCGCGGTCGAACCAGCTGGCCAGAATCGGCCCGCCGTAGACCTCCACGGCCACCTGGTGGAAGCCTTCGCGCACCACGTCCGGGTCCGGCTTGGCCATTAGCCCCGGCGAATCGGTGTGGGAGCCGACCACCCGAAAACGCGGGCGCGCCTTTTCGGGCACCCACCAGGCGACCACGGCGCCGTCGCGCACGATGAGGTGGCCGCCGGGGGCGTGTGCGTCGTCGTCAAGCGAAATGCTCCGAGTAAACCCTTCGGCCTCGAGCCTTTCGGCGACGGTGGCGCTCGCGTGGAACGCGGAGGGGCTTTGGGCGATGAAATCGATGAACGGCTGTGTCATGGCTCCACTCTATGATGTTGGGCACCATGTCTGATGCCAGCACTCCCCCACGCCCAATTGCCATCTCACCGTCGCGCGCCTCCGACTACAAACGCTGCCCGCTGCAGTACAGGCTGCGCGCCATTGACAAGATCCCGGAACCGTCCACGGAGGCGCAGGTCAAAGGCACACTGGTGCACGCCGTGCTGGAAGAAATGTTCGCCTGGCCCCACGAGGAACGCACGTACCCGGCGGCGGTCAAACGGCTCAAGCCGAACTGGGAGAAGATGCGCGAAGCCGACCCCGCTTGCGCCGAGCCGGTCGCGGACGAGTACCAGTTGCTTGTCGACGCCCGCACGTTGCTGCGCGGCTACTTCACCATGGAAAACCCCTTGGGTTTCGACGCGCAAGCCCAAGAGTTGCCGGTGGACTTCACGCTGCCCAACGGGGTACCGGTGCGCGGGTTCATCGACCGTGTGGACATTGCGCCCACCGGCGAGGTGCGCGTGGTCGACTACAAAACCGGCAAAAAACCGCTGCCCCGCTACTCCCAGGACGCGCAGTTCCAGATGCGCTTCTACGCGCTGGTGTACTGGCGCATGTTCGGGGTGGTGCCCACGCAGCTGAAGCTGATGTATCTGAAGGTGATGGACTCGATGATCCTCGCCCCGTCACGCGAGGAACTGGAGTACTTCGAACGAGACCTAGCGGAGCTGTGGTTCAAGATCGAGGCCGACGGCAAGGCCGGCACGTTCCGCCCGCAGCAGTCTAAGCTGTGCGGATGGTGCGCCTTCCAGCACCTGTGCCCGGTCTTCGGCGGCACTCCCCCTGAATACCCCGGGTGGCCGGGGTCGCGGGCGGAGGCGCTTAGCGACGGCGCCGCGCCCGGGGATGGGACTGAGGCCTAGAACAGGCCGGAAACCACGCCGTCGGCGTCGACGTCGATGTTGTTGGCGGCCGGCTGCTTGGGCAGGCCCGGCATGGTCATCACGTCGCCGGTGAGCACGAGCACGAAACCGGCGCCGGTGCGCGGAACGATGTTGCGCACGTGCAGCGTGTGGCCCTCCGGTGCGCCGAGCTGTGTCGGGTCGTCCGAGAAGGAGTACTGCGTCTTGGAGATGCACACCGGCAGGTTGTCAAAGCCGTTGTCCTTGAGGGTCTGCAGGTCCTTCCGCGCTGCGGCGGAGTACTGCACGTCGGCGGCGCGGTAGATCTCCTTCGCGATGGTCTCGATGGACGCCTCCACACCTTCGGCGGGGTCGTAGAGCGGGTGCGAAGTGCCCTCGGTGAGGTTGTCCAGCAGGGTCTGTGCAAGCTCGAGCGCGCCGTCGCCGCCCTTCGCCCACACATCCGCCTCAGCCAGCGCGATGTCCTTGGCCTGCGCCCAGTTCTTCAGGAATTCGAGCTCGGCCTCGGAATCCGTGGCGAAGCGGTTGAGCGCAACCACAGGGGTCACACCGAACTTGCGAACGTTTTCCACGTGGCGCTCAAGGTTGACAATTCCTTCCTCCAGAGCGCCGACGTTCTCCGCCGACAGGTCCGCCTTGGCCACGCCCGCGTTGTATTTGATGGAGCGGATCGTGGCCACAATGACGGCACCGGCGACATCGAGGTCCCCGTAGCGCGCCTTAATGTCGAAGAACTTCTCCGCGCCCAGGTCGGAGCCGAAGCCGGCCTCCGTGAGCACGATGTCCGCGTACTGCTGGGCGGTGCGGGTGGCGATCAGGGTGTTGCAGCCGTGGGCGATGTTGGCGAACGGGCCGCCGTGGATGAACGCCGGCGTCCCGCCGAGAGTCTGCACGAGGTTCGGGTTAACCGCATCCTTGAGCAGCGCGGCCATCGCGCCCTGGGCACCGAGGTCGCCGGCTGTGATCGGCATCTTGTCGTAGGTCAGCCCGATGGTGATGTTGGCCAGGCGCTGCTTCAGATCCTCCAGGTCCGTTGCCAGGCCCAGAATCGCCATGATCTCGGAGGCGGCGGTGATGGTGAAGCCGGTCTCCGCCGGCACGCCGTGGGCCGGCCCGCCCAGGCCGGTGACGACGTTGCGCAGCGCGCGGTCGTTGACATCCACACAGCGCTGCCAGGTCACACGGCGCGGATCGATGTTGAGCGCGTTGCCCTGGTGGATGTGGTTGTCAATGAGCGCGGCCAGCGTGTTGTTGGCACTGGTGATCGCGTGGAAATCGCCGGTGAAGTGCAGGTTGATCTGTTCCATCGGGACCACCTGGGAGTAACCGCCGCCAGCGGCGCCGCCCTTGATGCCCATCACGGGGCCGAGCGACGGCTCACGCAGCGCCACCATGGCGTTCTTGCCCAGCTTCGCCAGCGCGTCCGTCAGACCGATCAGCGTAGTGGACTTGCCCTCGCCCGCAGGGGTTGGCGAAACACCGGTGACCACGACGAGCTTGCCGGGGGCGTTCCCCGGGCTCTGGGTGATGTCCACCTTGGCCATGTGCTTGCCGTACGGGATCAGCGCATCGTCGGACACCCCAGCCTTCTCAGCGATCTCCACAATCGGAGCGAGTGTGTGGGCCTGAGCAATTTCGACGTCAGTCAACGGTTGTGCAGTCATGCACCTCACACTACAACGGCACCAATGGCATAACCCAGAATTACGCTGACAAAGATGCACACCACACCCGGAACAAGGAACGGGTGGTTAAACACGTATTTACCGATGCGGGTGGAGCCGGTGTCGTCCATCTCCACCGCGGCGAGCAACGTTGGGTACGTCGGCAGCACGAACAGCGCGGAGACTGCGGGGAAGGCGGCGAGCGCAGTCAGCGGGCTCACACCGATCGCAAGCGCCGCCGGGATGAGCGCCTTCGCCGTCGCCGCCTGGGAGTACAGCAGCGATGCGGCGACAAAGAGCACGAATGCGAGCAGCCACGGCTGTGCGGTGAGCACGTCGCCGGCGATGTTTTGGATGTCCTCGATGTAGTAGTTGATAAACGTCGTGCCCAGCCAGGCCACACCGAGCACGCACACGCAGGCGGACATGCCGGAACGGAATACCTGCGTGTTCAGGATCTCCGCTGCCGTCGTGCGGGTGACCAGGATGATGGTTGCCGCGGCTCCGAGCATGATGGCCATGATCGCCTCGTTGCGCGGGATGGTCGGGTTGGCAATGAGCCCCACCTGATCAGAGATCAGCGTGGCGTAGACCATCACAACCACAATTGCGGCGAGGAAGATGCCCACCGAGGCCTTTGCTCCCTGGGGCGGGACGTAGTGCTCGCGCGATGCCGGCTGCGCAACGAGGCCTTCGGACACCCGCTTGCGGTAGACCGGATCATCCTCGAGATCCGCGCCCGATGTGTTGGCGATCCAGGCCATGGGGAAAATTGCCAAGAACGTCGCGGGGATCATCACCGCCAGCAGCTGGAGGTAGCCCACGCCGAGCGGCTCGAGCGCCGAGGCCATGAACACCACCGCGGCGGAAATCGGCGAGGCGACGATAGCCATCTGCGAGGCGATCACGGCCGCCGACAGCGGACGCGAGGGCCGCACCTTGCCTTCCTTGGCCACCTCCACGATGACGGGCATGGTGGAAAAGGCGGTGTGGCCGGTGCCGGCGAGCACCGTCATCAGCCACGTGACAATTGGGGCGTAGACCGTGATGCGCTTCGGGTTGCGGCGCAGGAAACGCTCTGCCAAATCCACCAGGTAGTCCATGCCGCCGGCGAGCTGCATCGCGGAGATAGCGGCGATAACGCACATGATGATGCCGATGACATCGAACGGGATAGCCTCCGCGCTGACTGGCATCCCGGTGGCGCCCAGCAGCAGCACGCCGAGCCCGCCGGCGAAGCCGATGGCGATGGAGCCCATCCGCGCTCCCAGCACGATCGCTCCCAGGAGGATGATGATGTGGACGGCGAGTAACACGACGGGCTCCTTCAGACAGCTATTAGGTCATCCCATTATCTGTCCGGAGGAGCCCGAAACGGAAATGCAGCCGATGTGATGTTGGCTACGCGGCTCGGCTACCCTTCCAAGCTCGGCTCGTCGTCGACGTAGAGCTTGCCCCGGTACTCGGGGTGCATGAGGTTTTCCTTGCTCAGCAGCTTCTTCAGGTCCTCTTCTTCGATGAGGCCCTTCTCCAGCACGAGGTCGTAGACACTCTTGCCGGTTTCCGCCGCCTCGCGGCCGATGAGATCGCCGTTGTGGTGGCCGATCACCGGGTTGAGGTAGGTGATAATCCCGATGGAGTTGGTCACGTACGCCTCGCACACATCCTGGTTGGCAGTGATGCCGGTGACGCACTTCTCGCGCAGGGTCTTCGCTGCATTGGCGAGCAGGCGGATGGACTCGAACAGGGATTGACCGATGACCGGCTCCATCACGTTGAGCTGGAGCTGTCCCGCCTCGGAGGCCATGGAGATGGTCACGTCGTTGCCGAAGACCTTGAAGCAGACCTGGTTGACCACTTCGGGGATCACCGGGTTGACCTTCGCCGGCATGATCGAGGACCCCGCCTGCCTCTCCGGCAGGTTGATTTCGTTCAGACCGGCGCGCGGGCCGGACGACAGCAGGCGCAGGTCGTTGCAGATCTTCGACAGCTTCATCGCGGCTCGCTTGATAGCGCTGTGCATCATCACGTAACCGCCCGTGTCGGAGGTGGCCTCGATCAGGTCCGGCGACGCTTGGATGTCCAGGCCGGTGACCTCGCGCAGCGCGGAGACCACCTGGTCACGGTAGCCGCTCGGGGTGTTGATGCCGGTGCCAATGGCGGTGGCACCCAGGTTGACCTCCAGCAGCGAGTCGGCCGCGCCGCTAATAGTGCGCTGCTCCTCGGCGAGGTTGGCGCCGAAGGCGGTGAATTCCTGGCCCAGGGTCATCGGGACGGCGTCCTGCAGCTGGGTGCGGCCCATCTTGATGATGTCGGCGAACTCGTCGCCCTTCGCACGCAGTGCCTTCTGCAGCTCGTCGAGCTCCTCCAACAGCCCCTGCACCGCGTAGTACACGCCGAGGCGGAAACCGGTCGGGTACGCGTCGTTAGTGGACTGCGACATGTTGACGTCGTCGTTCGGGTTGATCACCGAGTAGTCGCCCTTTTCGCGGCCGATCAACTCGAGCGCGAGGTTGGCCACCACTTCGTTGGTGTTCATATTCAGTGACGTGCCCGCGCCGCCCTGGAAAACGTCGATCGGGAACTGGTCCATGCACACGCCCTCGTCCAGGATCTTGTCGCAGGCCGCGACGATTGCCTCGGATTTGTCCTTCGGCAGGGCGTGCAGGCGGCGGTTCGCCATCGCGGTGGCTTTCTTCACCTGCACCATGCCGCGAATGAACTCCGGCACGTCGTTGACGGTGCTGCCGGAGATCTGGAAATTGTCCTTGGCGCGCTGGGCGTGGATGCCGTAGTAGACGTCGGCGGGGACCTCGGCGGTGCCGAGGAGGTCTTCTTCAGTACGAGTGCTCATGGGCGCCACTATACGTAGCAAGAAGCTTCTCGACGGGGGCTGCGTACCCCCGTTTTATGCCTGTCGAGCTGCAGAAAACCAATCGTCCACGTCACTGGCACCCGCACCGACGAAATTGTCCGGAGCGAACTTCAACACACCGGCGGGAACCTCATCGGCTAGGCCCAGCACCGCACATTTGGCGGCGGCTGCGGCGGACATGCCGTGCCAGGAGTCCTCCACCACGAGACACTCCCCCGGTTCTGCGCCCACGCGGCGGGCGGCCTCGAGGTACATGTCCGGCGCCGGTTTGGAGCGCTTCACCTCGTCGCCGGTAATGGTGCCGGCGAAAAACTCACGGCCGATCGCGTCGATGCACGGATCAGCCAGCACCCGCTCCGTGTTGGTGCACACGAACATCGGCGTGCCCCGCCGCGCGAGCGACTCGAGCGCTCCACCGATGCCGGGGTTGAGCTCGATGCCGGTGGCGAACAGCTCGCGCATGCGGTCGAACATCCAGGTGCGGTAGCGCTCCAGGTCGCCGTCTCGAAGCTCGTAGCCCGCCCACTCGGCCACCACGTTCAAGGTGTTGGGGAAGCTGCCGCCGATGGTCTTTGCGCGCACCTCGGGGGTGAGCGGGCGTCCCAGTAGTTCGCCGAGCTCGTAGGTGGCCGTGCCCCACAGCGGTTCCGTGTCGATGAGTGTGCCGTCCATGTCCCACAGGACGGCGGCCGGGCTACTCAAGTTCCGGCAGCTCGTTGAGCGCCTCGTCCGTGGCACCGGTGGCGGCTGCTGCACGGAACACCAGGGTCTCGATGTCGGCCTTCTCCTCCGGCTCGAGCACCGCGTTGGCGTGCTTCTCGTTGAACTCCCCGAGGTTGCCGTAGAACGGCGCCACAACCTTGACCAGCGCGTCGCCCTCAGGGTCGTCGCCGAGCAAGTCGAGTGCATCCAGGAACATCTCCAGGAGCTTTTTCAGATCCGGCAGCACCGCCGGGTCGAAGGGCTCTTCCCACAGGTCCTTGTCGTCGTCCTGGAGGTAGGAGCCGGTGGCGAAGGTGGTTAGGTCGTCGATGAATTCGTCTACCTCGGGCTGAAACTGGGCCCGAATCGAGTTGTCCGCAGCTGCGCTCATGCGCCCCATTGTGCGCGAGACACGCTAAATGCGCACGCCGAGCAGCCCGTCGAGGGCGGCGGCGATGATCTGGTCGTGGTCGCCGGCCACGCCGTCGAGAAGCGAAAGTGCCTCCGGGGTGTTGAGATCGTCGGCGAGAATCGCGCGAAGCTTATCGACGACTTCCGTCGCCTCCGCTTCACTGACTTCCTCCGAGAGCTGCTCGCGCCAACGCGCGAGGCGCTCCTCTGCCTCGGCGAGGATCGCGTCGGAGAAGTCCCGGTCCTCGCGGTAGTGGCCCGCAAAGACGGCCAGGCGGATCGCCGACGGGTCGTGGCCCGCCTCCGAGAGCTTGTGCACGAACACGAGGTTGCCCAGGGACTTGGACATCTTCACCCCGTCGAGCGCGATCATGCCGGCGTGGACGTAGTGGCCCGCCATGCGGTCCACCTCCAGCGCCGCCTCGGCGTGCGCCGCGGAGAATTCGTGGTGCGGAAACGCCAGGTCGGATCCGCCGCCCTGGATGGAGAAGTGCCCGCCCAGACGGTTGGTCGCAATCGCGGAGCACTCCACGTGCCAGCCCGGCCGGCCCGGCCCGAACGGCGAATCCCAGGCGGGCTCGCCCTCGCGGTGGCCGCGCCATACCAGCGCGTCCAACGGGTCGCGCTTGCCTTCGCGGTCGGGGTCGCCGCCACGTTCAGCGAAGTACTCCTCCATAGTCGCGCGGTCCAGGTTGGACTCGTAGCCGAACTGCTTGGTGGCCTCGATGGAGGCGTAGATGTCGCCGTGGTCGAGCTCGTAGGCCGCGCCGGCGTCGAGAAGCTGCTGCACCATCGCAATCACCTCGTCCACAGACTCCATCGCGCCGATGTAGTCGCGCGGCGGGATCACGGACAGGATCTCCATGTCGCTGCGGAACAGGTTGATCTGGCTGGTGCCGAGTTCGCGCCAGTCCACGCCGTCGCGTTCAGCGCGCTCGAACAGTGGGTCGTCCACGTCGGTGATGTTTTGCACGTAGTGGACCTTGTGGCCGTTGGCGATGAGTTGGCGCTGCGCCAGGTCGAAGGTGAGGTAGGTTGCGGCGTGGCCGAGGTGGGTGGAGTCGTACGGCGTGATGCCGCAGACGTACATCCCCACCTCCCCGTTCGCGTCCGGGGTGGTGTCTACTTCCTTGACGCGCTGATCGGCTGTGTCGTAGAGCTTCAGCGCCACCGGGGTGCCGGCGACTGCGGGTACGGACGGGTCGGGCCAAGCATGCATGCGCACAACCCTACAACTAGGCGGCCATCACGCCAGTGCCGAGCAGCGCCATGACGAGAAGGCCCAGCGGAATGCGGTAGGCGGCGAACCACGCGAACGAGTGGTTGGACACGAACTTCAGCAGCCAGGCAATCGAGATGTAGCCGACCACAAACCCGATGCCGGAGCCGACGAGCAGCTGCAGGCCGCTCGCCGCCTGGCCCGCCTGGGGGTTGAAGGCGTCCGGCAGTGAGAACAGCCCGGATGCCAGCACAGCCGGGATGGCCAGCAGGAAGGAAAAGCGGGTGGCAACCTCGCGGTCGAGGTTGAGGAAGAGGCCGCCGGAGATGGTGCCGCCGGAACGCGACACACCCGGGATGAGCGCCAGGCACTGCCATAGCCCCATCACAACCGCGTCCTTCATGGTCAGGTCCTCGAACCCGCGAGTTTTCTTGCCGCGGCGCTCGGCCAGGATGAACACCAGCGAGAACAGGATCAGCACGGTGGCGGTGATCCAAAGGTTGCGGAAGTTCTCGCGGATTAAGTCCTTGAGCAGCACGCCTGCGATGCCAACCGGGATGGTGCCGGCGATGACCATCCAGCCCATGCGGTAGTCGAAGTTCCTCTTGGACTTGTCCGCCAGGCCAGCGAACCAGGCGGTGAGGATGCGCCAGATGTCTTTGGCAAAAAACACCAGCACAGCCAGCTCAGTGCCCAGCTGGATCACGGCGGTGAAGCTGGCTCCGGCGTCTTCGCCCCAAAACAGCTGGGAGACGATGCGCAGGTGGCCCGAGGAAGATACTGGCAGAAACTCGGTGAGGCCCTGGACGATGGACAGGACGATCACCTGCACCCAGGACATTGTGGTGGCGGGATCAGTCATGGCGAAAGACACTACCCCGCCTTGTTAGCCATCGCGGTACGCGACGGGCGCGTTGCTAGGCTTTGACCTTGTGAATGCTCGTTTGTTTGCCCCCAGTTCCCGCCTCCGCTTCGCCGCAGTTTCCGGTGCCGTCGCGGCAGCCCTGGCCTTGAGCGCCTGCGGCGCGTCCCCTTCGGCCAAGATCGAGGAAGCTGGCGGTGAGGCCGCTGCGAACATGGGCAGCGCTGAGCCTGTGCAGTCCCCGCAGTCGCAGGACCCAGCGGGCGACGTGGTCGACTTCGAGCCGGTGCGCGATGTGGACGTCACGAACGGCCGCATCGGCGTGCGCACGGACAACGCGCTGACCATCGGCACGCTGGAAGAGATCCAGCAGGGCAAGGCCGCCCGCCACGAGCTGGATGCCTCCTGCGGAGAGGCTTCTGCCAACGCCGGCACCTTCGCGCTTGCCTGCGCAGGCGAGATCAAGCTTTTCGGCGACCGGGAGGAGACTATTGCCACGGAGAAGCCGGTCACGGTGGCCACGGTGGCGTCGACAGGCGAGGTGCTCGCAGGCAGCGACACTGAGCGCAAGGTGTGGGTCTTCGACGGCGACGAGCTGAAGGACACCATCGATGTCGCGCGCGAGACCGACCAGCTTGAGGCGGTGCAGGTGGACGGCCAGCGCGACTCCGTGGTGCGCACCAACCGCTTCGACACCACCATTCAGGACATCGACTGGAACGGCTCGCGCCAAGGCGGCACCCTGCGCGTGGGCCTAGGCGTGGGCAAGGTGCGCGGCGGCGAGCACGGCCTGGTGCTGGCCGCGGACTCCACCGGCAACCAGATCCACGTCTACACCACCGACGACATCATCCGCCTCCAGCAATCCGCACCGGTGCCGGAGGCTCCCTGGGACGCCGCGTGGGACCCGGCGCAGCGCCTCGCGTGGGTGAGCTCGCTGGCCAGCAACACGGCCACCGGTTACGACATTTCTCAAGGCGTTCCGGTGAAACGCAAGCACTTCGCCACCGTCGCCGATGCCCAGAGCATCATTACGCTTGACGACGGCACCGTGGTCGCCGCCTCCGCATCCGGCGACGGCATCCAGATCGTCTCCCCCGCCGACCAGACAGAGAGCAACTAGGAGATACCACCCATGACGCTCTACGACCGCGCACTCAAGCTCATGTTCCTGTTGCCGCCGGAGCGCATCCACGGCATCATCAGCGGCGCACTACAGACGCTGCACCTGGCCACCCCGGTCAACCGAGTGATGGAAAAGGCCGTGCGCGTGCACGACCCGGTGCTGCGCCAGACCGTTTTCGGCGTGGACTTCCCCGCCCCGCTGGGCCTGGCGGCCGGCTTCGATAAGAACGCCGAGGCGATCGACGCTTGGGGCGCGGTCGGCTTCGGCTACGCCGAGATGGGCACCGTGACCCCGAAGTCCCAGCCGGGCAACCCCACACCGCGCTTGTTTCGCTTGCCGGAGGATAAGGCGATTTTGAACCGCATGGGCTTCAACAACAAGGGCGCGCTCATGGTCGCCGACAACCTCCGCGCGCGGCGCTCCCGCGACGTGGTGGGCATCAACATCGGCAAGAACAAGACGTCCGAAGACGCCGTGGCGGATTACCGCGCCACCGCGACGCTGCTCGGCGGGCTGGCGGATTACCTGGTGGTCAACGTCTCCTCCCCCAACACGCCCGGTCTGCGCGACCTGCAGGCGGTTAAGGAGCTGCGCCCGATCCTGGATGTGGTGAAGAAGTCCACCACCACCCCAGTGCTGGTGAAGATCGCGCCGGACCTTTCCGACGAAGACATCGACGCCGTAGCCGACCTCGCCGTGGAGCTGGACCTTGCCGGCATCGTGGCCACCAACACCACCATCTCCCGCGACGGGCTGAACACTCCCGCTTCCAGGGTGGAGAAGATGGGCGCGGGCGGGATCAGCGGTGCCCCGTTGGAGAAGCGTTCGCTCGAGGTGCTCAAGCGCCTCAACGAGCGCGTGGGCGACAAGCTGGTGCTGGTCAGCGTCGGCGGTATTTCCACCCCGGAGCAGGCGTGGGAGCGCATCGCCGCGGGCGCGAGCCTGCTGCAGGGCTACACTCCGTTCATCTACGGCGGGCTGGGCTGGATCCGCGGCATCCACCGCGGGATCGCCGCGCAGATTAAAGCCCACGGCCTGGACTCGATCGAGCAGGCCGTGGGCAGCGGGCTAGAGTGGAAAGCGCTTTAATCGTGACCGGCTGCGCTGCGGCGCAGCACCACCGCGCCCACCTGGGTGCGGGCGGTCAGTGAGCAAATTCGCATTGGTTAGGAACTTATAGTATGGGCTCTCGGTTTGAAATGGGCTTCGGGGGTGCGCTGGCCGCACGAGAGGAGAATGGGGCACCATGGGTTCCGCCATGGTGGCAAAGCTTCGTTATCGTGCCTCTCGCAGTGATTGCCATGTATGTTGTGTTTCCTGTCGGAACCGATTCCAACACGCAGTCCCCGAACCCGGGTGGTTCGTTCTGGAGCAATTTGAGCTTGGATCACTTAATCGGTCCGGTGACCTTTACGTTAGGAGGATATTACCTGTTGATTTTGCCGATCTTCTATCTCCGCAGGTATCGCTGGGATAAGAAGAACCGCTAGTAGTTTCGCAGCACATACAAGCCCTCGTCGGTGGATCTCGCTGAATTCCATTTGGACGCCACCGCAGGAGTCTTGGGTCATGCGGGTTACCTTCTGGAAGTGGTGAGCGGTTCGGGTAGGCGCTGTTGAAGCGTGAACAACTCGACGAATCCGTAGTTCAATCTTTTGAACGCACTTCGCGTGCTGGTGACGATTAGGTCAGCGCTCCGTCGTTTCGATTTTAAAGGTGATTCACAAGTGGGTTCCGCCCTAGCGATTTCTGCCTTGCCCCTCCTATTTTTCGGCGTAAATTCCCTGATACTGTGGAGAAAGACGTTAAACGGGACGAACTCGCGCAACGATGGTTTTGGAATTCGGACTCAAGCGACCAGAACAAGCGACGCGGCTTGGAATGCTGGGCACAGAGCAGCTGCCCCACTACTGCGGGCCTTTGGTGTTCTCGACATTCTCTTCGCCCTAATCCTCGTCGTAATTGGCCTCCTTGCACCTGACATGTGCGCGCGATTAGGAATAACCATCCGGTTAATCGCCTACGCAGTTGCGGCCACTGGATTTTTTATTGCGGTGAAGAAAGCTAATGCCGCTGCCAGGGGCGTTAGCGAGCAATGATAGACACCATCTAATACAGCGCTCTGAGTAGGCAACGTACGGCGGGGCCGAAAATCCCGATGACGATAGCGTAGCCGGCGGGCTCCGCCCCTCAGAATTGGGAGGATCCACGGTGTCGCGACTGCCACAACGACGAGCCCGCACGACGGCGTTTTTTGGGCAGCGCCGCTTGTTGCGGACCGCGCAGCCGCTATGTACCCGATGCAGAGCGCGCTGGCATAGAACCCCCATGGCAGCACCTTCGGACCATGGGTCGCCGAGATTCCTGGAACTGTCAATGTAGCGGAAAGTAGAAACAAGCCGACAGATGATCCCGAGGTCGAGGCCATGGAGGTCGGCGGGGTAAGCGGGGCTCCCGTCTCTAAGCGTTCGCTCGAGGTGCTCAAGCGCCTCAACGAGCGAGTCGGAGCCAAGGTGGTCCTGGTCAGCGTCGGCGGCATTTCCACCCCGGAGCAGGCGTGGGAGCGCATCGCCGCGGGCGCGAGCCCACGGCCTGGACTCGATTGAACAGGCCGTGGGCAGCGGGCTGGCCTGGAAGGCGCTTTAAGCGTGACCGGCTGCGCTGCGGCGCAGCACCACCGCGCACAGCCCAGCGGCGAGCGCCCAGCCGATCAGCCAGAACGGTGTGGTCGCCATCAGCTGGGTGTCCGGCGCGATGAACCCGAGCCCGATGAGCACTACGGCTGCGATAAGTGCACCCACCTGGGTGCGCGAGCCTTCCTGTTTGGTGTTGTAGGTGGCAAAGGCGCCGACGATGGCCACCGCAGCGATGACGGAGAGCACCTGCGGGGTAATCGGGAACGTGGCGTCGCCTCGGAGCAGCGCCAGCACGGCGTAGAGCACCAACACGAGTGCGATGCCCAAAAACGCGCCGCCGACGCGAAGTTGCACTGGAACCATTCGGCGAATCTTACTGGTTTTCGTACCAGCCCCAGATGATGGCGCGGCCGAGCGAGTGGAAGTTCAGGTTGAAACCGAGCTGGGTGGGGTTGGCAATCTCGTCCGCGGGCAGCTCCATGTCCACCGCGTGCACGGCGAAGAGGTAGCGGTGCGGGCCGTGGCCGGCCGGCGGGTTCGCGCCGTAGTAGCCCTTAACCCCGCTGTCGCCGGTGAGAACGACCGCGCCGACGCCGAGGTCGTCCTTCGCGCCCGCGCCAGCGGGCACCTCGGTGACGTCAGCCGGGATGTTGAACGCGGACCAGTGCCAGAAACCTGACGCAGTCGGCGCGTCCGGGTCGAAGCAGGTCACCGCGAAGGTCTTTGTACCCTCCGGGGCGCCGGACCAGGACAGCTGCGGGCTGGTCGCGTTGTCGCCGGCCAGCGAGTCGGCAAGCCGCTCGCCGTCGACGATGTCCTCGGAGGTGATGTCAAAGGACGGCACGTCCGCAAGCGGGGCGTACGGGTCGGGGCCGGGGAAACGGTCGGAAACATAATTAGCAGTCATGTCCCCATTCCTACCGGAGAGCTAGTGACCGCCGCCACTCCATGCGGCGAAAAGTTGCGCGTATCTCCCGCCGGCTGCGATGAGCTGGGCGTGGGTGCCGTCCTCGATGATGTGCCCGGCGTCCATGACCAAGATTCGGTCCGCGGCTGCCGCCTGGTCAAGGCGGTGCGCCACCACCAACGCCGTGGTGCCATCCGCGATGCGTGCGGCCGCCTCTTCCAGCGCGTTCGTGGCGTCGCTGCCGGCTTTTGCCGTGGCCTCGTCCAGGATGAGCACCTTCGGGCCTGACAGTGCGACACGCGCGAGCGCGAGCTGCTGCTCCACCTCCGGCGGGAGCTCCTCCGCGCCCGCGGCGACGGCGGTGTCCAGCCCTTTCGGGAACAGGCGCGCGAACTGGGTGCCATCGGGGTCGAGCCCGACGGTTGCCAACGCCCGCAATAGGTCCGTGTCGGTCGCACCCTGTGCTGCCATCGATAGGTCCTCGCGCAGGGTGCCGGCGAACAGGTGGACGTCCTGGGTGAGCAGGGTGACGTTCTTGGCGGTCCATGTGTCGCTGACCTGCGAGGTATCTACTGCGCCTACCCGGATGCTGCCATCTGTGGGCTCCACCAGCCCCGCGATGAGCGCGGCGAGCGTGGACTTGCCTGCGCCCGACGTCCCCACCAGCGCGGTCGTTGTCCCCGCCGCGAGTGTGACGGAGAGGTCCTCCAGCACGTTGGCGCCGCCCGGGTACGCGAAGGAGACGTGGTCAACTGACACCTCCACGGGCTTGGTCAGGTCCTCCGGTACGACTGTGGCGACGCGGCCGTCCGCGAGCTTGGCCAGGCTCACCGCGCGGCCCACGGCGGTGGCCGCACCCTGCAGCTCCCCGACGAAGAACAGGGCGTTGAACACCATGACTTCGGCGCGGATCACCATGAACACCGCGGCACTCGCCTGGCCCGGGGTGACAGCGCCGGCCGAGGCAAGCCAGGCACCCGCACCGAGGGTGAGCAGCACCCACGCGGCGAAAGCGACCTGTCCGATGCCCATGAGCCGGATGAACCAGGGCGCACGGTCCATCTCCGCTTCCACCGCGCCCCACGTCCGCCACATCCGGGCCAGTGCCCAGCGCTCCCAATCGAAGGCGCGGAGCGTGGGCAGGCCCCGGACGGTGTCCAGCTACACCGCGTTGCGACGCGCCTCCGCCACGCTCACGGCGTTGGAGGCAGCCGGGATCGCGCGGACCACCGCGCGGGCGAACGGGTAGGTGCAGACGCAGATCAATAGCAGGATCCCGGCGAAGCGGACGTCGATAAGCAAAAGCCCGATAAACGTGATCGGAAAGACGAACACGGTGGTGAGCACGCGCGAGCCGATGGCGGTGATGGTTTGGACGACGTCGTCGATGTCCTTGGTCATGCGTGTGATCACGTTGCCGGTGCCGAGCTCCATCACCCGCGGCACGGGTGCGCGCAGGATCGCGTCGAGGCAGCGACGGCGCAGGTCGATGGACGCGCGGGCGACCTTGAGGCCCACCACGTAGTTGCCCAGGGCCCGCAAGAACATCTCGACGAGCATGCAGGCCAACGCGAGTCCTACGGTCCACACGAAGGCGCGGGTGCCGGTGCCCAGTAGTGGCACCTCGCCTCCGGTGAGCGGGTCGACGCTGCGGCCGAACAGGTTCGACTGTGTGGTGTAGACGGCGACGGTGAGCGCCTGGATGATCAAAAGCCCTGTCCACCAGCGTTTGTCCAGCGCGTTCGGCAGCGCCGAGAGGTACGCGAAGGTCTCCTTCACACTCGCGGGGGCGACCGCGTCTGTGCGTTCGTACTCGCGCTGCATCTACGCCACCTCCAATGCGGTTCCGGCGTGCTGCCACGCCGTGTTTCCGGTGATCACCACGGTCGTTTTGTCCGCCCTGACCGCGGCTACGGCTTCCACGACATTCGCCTGGGTCACGGAATCGAGCCCTGTGGTCGGGTCGTCCAAGATCAGCACCTCAGGGTCGACGGCGAGCGTCCGAGCCAGCGCGACGCGCTGCCGCTGCCCGCCGGAAAGGTTCAGGCCGGCCTCCCCCAGCGGCGCATCCGGCAGCTCGCCGTTTTCGCCTATGCCGCCGAGCCTGCGGAGGATGTCCTGGCAGTGGGCGGCCGCGAGCGCTTGCTTCACCGCGTCCTCCGGCACGTCCCCGCGCGGATTCACATTGTCCGCAATGGTGCCCTCAAAAACGTTGACGGTGTGCGGCGGGAACAGCACATCGGCGCGCTGCGCCCACGCAACGGCTGTGGCGTAGGAGCGCTCCGCCGGCTCGAGGATCCACAGTCCCGCACCTGGGACCGGGGTGTCTGTCGGCTCAGGCCCCGCGGTGTCGTCGCCCGCGTGGTGCAACTGCTCGATGCGTCGGCCGCTCGCGACGGCCCTGCCCCACCCGCTGGCGAAATCGCCGAACGCGAAGCCCGCCATGTTCAGCGTGGGCGGCACCAGAAGCGCCACGGACGTCAGCTGCCCCGGGGTGATCTCCCCGCGCAGCGTCATCCACGCGCTCAAGCCCACGATGGCAAGGTTGCACAGCCACGCTACGCACAACCTGGCAAAACCAAGCCACACCTCCACACGTAGGTGAGTGAGCATCAACTGCTTCGCCTTCGCCGTTTCCGAGTGAAAACGTGTTGCCACGGTTGCGCCCGCGCCGAGGCCTTTGACGGTGCGGATGCCTTGCGACGCATCCGTGGCCAAGCCAGCAACATCCGCCTCCGCGGCGCGGCGCTTCAGCGACACCCGCGTCACCGGCCCCGCGGTCCACGCGGCGAACAGAGCGATGATTAACGCGCTCGCCGGGATGGCCAGCGAGATCCACGGGGAGACCGACCACATCGCCACCATCGCGCCGGCCGCGTAGCCGATGGCCATCAGCGGAAACGACAGCAGCTCACGGTAGCGGCCGACGGTGTTCGCGTCCGCGTCGATGGTGTTGAGCACCGTGCCGGGGCTCATCGCTCCCGCTCCGCGGCGCAGCACGCCCGAGGACAGGTGCTGCTGCGCGTTGTGGGTCACGCGGCGCACCGAGGCTGTGGCCAGGCCATCTCCGGTGGCCTCACCGGCGAACTGGATGATGAAGATGCCGACCAGCACACCGAAGAGCCACCACGCGTTGAACTTTTCTTCCCCCACCAGGCCGTCCACGATCATGCCCACCACTACCGGCGCAAAGGCAGCGATGCCGGAGCCGATGAGGTAGCTCAGAATGTGCAGCACCAACACGCCCGGATATGCGCCAACCATGTCCCTGACCACCCGGTTCCCGCTGCTCCAGCGTGCCGGATGGAGCCGTGCCGGATCGTCCGCTGGCGGCGCGGGCGGGACGAACCAGCTGTACGTCTTCATTCTGCGCGGCGGTGGCATCATTCTGGAAAATCTAGCAAATATTCAGGGTTGTACTGGCGATTTGGCGGTTCAATCGCCCCGCCCTATAGTTATGCGAGTGCCCAGCCGAGAGGCTGAAAAACACCCTAAGCCCGGGTGGCGGAATGGCAGACGCGCTAGCTTGAGGTGCTAGTGTCCTATTAACGGACGTGGGGGTTCAAGTCCCCCTCCGGGCACCATCGGATACCCCCGTCGCAATGTTGTGGCGGGGCGTTTTGTTCATGGGGCGCCCTTCCTCGAGTTGGTGCCAGGCTACCGGCCGGTGGATGATGGCGTAGTGAATCGTTTGCGGAAGGCACCCCGGAACCGGATCGCACTCGTCGTTGCGGCCGGCGCGTTGTTCGTCGCAGCATGGATGCTTCTCGACGTCCCTCCGCTGTCGACGCTCCGCACCTGGTCCGATGAGACCGGTGTCTGGTTCCCTGTCCTGTTCTGGCTGCTGTACGTACTGATCACCCAGTTCCCCATCCCCAGGACGCTGATGACTGTCTCCGCCGGCATCCTTTTCGGCACCGCCCGCGGAATACTCATCGCGCTGACGGCCACGACGGTCAGCGCAGTCATTTCGCTCCTCATCGTCCGGACGCTACTGAGGGACTGGGTGGAGCCGCGCCTGACGCACCCGGCTGTGGAGAACATCAACCGGCGGCTTGAACAACGTGGTTGGTTGGCCATCTTGAGCCTGCGCATGATCGCGGCGGTGCCGTTTTCCATCATGAACTACGCCGCGGCACTCACCCGGGTGCCCGTGGCCCCGTTCGCGCTGGCGACCCTGGTGGGTTCTGCGCCCGGCACGATCCTGGTCACCCTGTTCGGCGACACGCTCACCGGCGAGGCGGACCCGGTGTTCGTGGCGATCATGGCGGTACTCGCTGTCGTCGGCATCGCGGGGCTTTTGCTGGACGCGCGCTTGCCGACCCGCTCGGGACGTGTCGGAGTCAAGCCCCAAGGGTAGACGGGGGTACGCTACGGCCCATGATTGCCGTGCATGCGAGGTACCGGGGCCGCGAGAAGGCCCGCGCCACCGTGGTGGAGCGCTCCGCCGAGGCGCTGAGCTCCCTGCCCGGTGTCGCAGGCTTCGAGGTGCTCGGGGTGGAAGACATCCGCTCGCAGGTCGCGGACGCGGAGGCTGCGCTCAACCTGATCATGGCTCTGCTTTCAGACGGCAACTGGGCCATCGGACTCGGTATCACCGACGGCACCGGCCGCGGGCCCGGGGCACCAAACGACGCTTCTGCCACGGCGACTAATGCTGTCGGGACGAGGGCGGGCCAGGTGCGGGTGATCGTCGATAGGCAAAATGCGACGACTGAGGCCGCGGACATCGCGGCGACCTTTGCACTGATGTCGCACGTGCTGCACAAGCGCACCTATGAGGGGCGCGAGGCGACGTCGCTGGTGCGACGCGGCATGAACCAAAATGAGGCCGCCGCAACCCTGGGCATCTCCAAACAGGCGATGAGCCAGCGGTTGCAGGCGGCCGGGTGGCCTGCGGAGCAGGCCGGGTGGCAGCTAGCGCTGAATTTGATTACTCGGGCTGCTGGTCAGGGCGAGTAACAGGGCGCGAGACCGGGTCGGGCTGCGCCTCCGGCTGGAAGGTCTGCTCAAAACCGGTTTCCTGCGGCTCGCCCGTGGTGATCTCGCGGCGGGTGGCGCCGCTCGGCTCCGACTTGACGGAATCCTGGGTCGGGTCCGGGTCGTCCACGTGCTTGTTGGCCACCGCACGTGCCTCGGCGAGCGCCTTCGCCAGCTCCGGGTCGGTGGAGGTGTCGAACCAGCGGTCGGTGTTGCCGGACTCCGCAAGTTCGCGGTCCTGGTCGGTCGGAGTCTCCGCCTCGTAGCGGAACACGCCGTCGTCGTCCTTGTCGGCGAACGCGCGGGCGAACTGCTGCAGCGAGTCGCCGAACTGGGACGGGATCATCCACATCGTCGCCGCGTCGTTGTTGGCGATCTTCGGCAGCTGCTCCAGGTACTGGTACGCCAAAAGCTCCGGAGTGACGCCGGAAGACTTGATCGCAGCGTTGACCTTCTGGATCGCGCGGGCCTCACCCTGCGCAGCCAGGTACTTGGCGGCGCGCTCACCCTCGGCGCGCAGCATCATCGCCTGGCGCTCCGCCTCCGCGTTGAGAATCGCGGCGTGCTTCTCACCCTCCGCGGAAAGGATGCGGGCCTGCTTCTCACCTTCTGCGGTCTTGATGTCGGACTCGCGCTTACCCTCGGCCGTGAGAATCATGGCGCGCTTCTCACGGTCCGCCTTCATCTGCATCTCCATGGACTGCTGGATGGACGGTGGCGGATCAATCGCCTTCAGCTCCACACGGCTAATGCGCAGGCCCCACTTCGCAGTGGCCGCGTCCAGCTCGCCACGCAACCGGCGGTTGATGGTCTCGCGCGAGGTCAGCGTCTCCTCGAGCGTCATGCCGCCGACGACGTCGCGGAGCGTAGCCACAGAAATCTGCTCCACGCCGACCAGGTAGTTGTCCACGCCATAGATTGCCTTGGCCGGGTCGTTGATCTGGAACGTGACCACCGTGTCGATCGCCACAGTCAGGTTGTCCTGAGTAATCACGGCCTGCGGCGGAAAGGACACCACGCGCTCACGAGTGTCCACGCGCTGACGCACGCGGTCGATATAGGGCACGAGGAACGTCAGCCCGCCGGATGCGGTGCGGGTGTAGCGGCCGAGACGCTCAATAACCGCCGCTTCGCCTTGCGGGATCAGCTTGATTGACGCGGTGAGAATTGCCACCACCAGCACGATGATGACGATGAATGTGATTAACCCTCCCATTTAGGGCTCCTTCCACACGACAGCGACGGGGCCGTCAATATCGTAAACGGTCACGCGGGATCCTGCCGGGATGGTTTCCGCCGGATCGAGGCCGCGGGCGGACCACAGGGAGCCGTCGAAACGCACCTGGCCCTCGCCGCCCACGATGTCCTCGACGACCTCCGCCGTGCTGCCGACCAGCGCCCGCGGCGAGTCGTCCAACACCAGCGGCTTTTCCATCCGACGGCGAAGCGGCGGGCGCAGGAAGAACCAGAACAGCGCTGACGAGGTGGCGAACACAGCGACTTCCGCCCACATTGGCACATCAGCCAACGCGACAAGCGCCGTGGTGAGCGCACCTGCGCCGAGCATGAGCAGCGTCAGCTCGCCCACAGTCAATTCCAGCAGCGCCAGCAGCGCCGCAGCTAAAAACCAAAGCAAAGGTCCCACGTGACGTACCTTACATGTGTTCTAGAGATCGTTTTTGGATAATTCCGGGTTGGTGACGAAGTCCACCAACCGCTCTACCGCTCCGATGAGCGTGGCATCCAGGTCCCGGAAGGTGCTCACTGACGACGACACACGCCGCCACCCTTCCTTCGGGTCCGACCACCCCAGGCGGCGGCACACGCCCGTCTTCCAGTCTTCGCCGTAGGGCACCTCCGGCCATGCGGGGATGCCCACGCTCGCGGGTTTCACCGCAGCCCAGATGTCAACGTATGGGTGGCCCGTGACCAGCACGTGCGGGCCGACGTGCTCCACCAGCCGGGACTCCTTCGTGCCCTCGATCAGGTGGTCCGCCAGCACGCCGATGCGCCTGCCCGGGCCGGGCTGGAACTCGTCCAGGCGCTCCTGCAGGTTGTCCAGGCCTTCCAGGTACTCCACCACCACGCCCTCGACGCGCAGGTCGTGGCCCCACACCTGCTCCACAATCGCGGCGTCGTGGATGCCTTCCACCCAAATCCGCGATGGCATGGCCACTTTGGCCTTGACGTTTTCCACCTTGCGCGAGCCAGAGTTGGAGCGCTTCGGCCCGTCGTTGCGCGGCGCGACGTAGCGGGTCAGCGTCACGCGCTGGCCCTCCACCATGAACGCGCCGGGCAACATCTTGAACAGGCGCTGGGTGCCGTAGCGGTCCTCCAGGCGCACGAAGTCGCCGTCGTAGGTCCGCTCGAAGCCCACCACCGCGCCGACAAAATCGTTGCCCACGATCTCCACGATGATGCCGGGTTCCGCCGGCATCTCCGGGTAGCTCGGGCGCTTGCTCCGCGCGTGTCCGCTGAAAATGTCTCCGCTGTACCGGCTATCTCCCATAATGCGTCCGCATTGTATCGGCCCCGTTACACTGGCCCGGATGCACACGCGCGCCGAAGTCTATTCACCCCTGCAAAACACCGCCGTCTGGCTGGCGGCGTGGCTCTACAACGTCGAATCCTCCGACGACACCGTCGACGCGCTCACGGATCTCGGAGGTGCACACTCGTACGGCAGCCTGCCTATGGCGCATTTGCTTCACGACGTCCGCTCCGCCGCCGACCTCTCCACCCCCGGCCCCGCAATCAGACTCGTCCTCTGGGGTCCGGGCCAGGCGCCGCGGCTGCAGGCCGGCTCCCCTGCGATGGAAGCGCTGACCCAGGCCGGAGCGCTGGTGGTGCGCGGGGCGGGGATGCACCACATTCTGGTGCCGGAATACTCGGGCAGCGGAGTGAATTGGCGCTGGTTCGAAGACCCGGAACCGCTGCCGGAGCCAGAGTGGCTCTCTCCCGGCGAGGCGGACCAGCTGCTCTCCCGTGCCACCGACCAGGCCGCCGTGCTGATCGAGGCAGCCGGCGGCACCCGCAAGGATCTGCCCAACCCGCGGCTGGCGGTGGGCACGCTCGCGGACTTCTACGACACCCCGGGGCTTCCCGCCGGTGTGACCCCGCGCGCGGCGAAACTCTTCGCCCGGGCGGACAGGGTGGCTGCCACGATTGAAACGGTCACCGACCGCCTGGACGACCACTCCTTCGACCCGCAGCTGTTCGCGCTCTGGCGCCACGTGCGCTCCGCCCGCATGGCTGGTGTGGTCGATGCGGTGGTGGACTACCAGCGCGAGTGGACGCGCTAGCGGCCCGGCCGCTTCACCGGCGCGCAGCACCCTTCCTTGCACGGCGCGCCATTAACGGTGCAGCCCTGCACCGTGACTGAAGACAAGGTTTTAGGCTTGACTTCCGCGCCGCCGGCCTCGGCGATATCGACCACCATGCCGGCGAACGCGGGCTCGAGGCCGACGGTCGGGGTGCGCGTCAGGGAAACCCCCATCTCCTCGCACGCTTGATTCAGCTCGGTGTCGAGGTCCCAGACCACCTCCATGTGGTCGGTAATAAACCCGATAGGCACACAGATGAGGTGCTCCATCCCCTCGCGCTGAAGCTCCTGGGCGCGGTCCACCACGTCCGGCTCCAGCCACGGCGTCGCCGGGTTGCCGGAGCGCGACTGCCACACCACCTCGTAGCTATCTACGCCGGCTTGCTTTGCGACGAGCTTCGCCGCCTCTGCAACCTGCCTCGAGTACAGGTGCTGGTCTGCCGGCCCGCCGGAGTTCTGGTCCGCGGCGGTGGGCACGCTGTGCGCGGTGAACAGCACGCGGGTGTCGCCGGTTGCCTTCTCCACGGCAGCGCGCAATCCCTCTGCCACGAGGTCCACGAATGTCGGGTGCCCGTAGAACTGCCAGAGCTTGGTGTAAGTGATCTCCGGCGTGACCTCCCGGATTCGTTGGATGTCCTCGTCGTACTGCCGGCAGGCTGAATACCCGCCCCAGGCACTGGTGGCGAATACGAGGACGTTCCTGTGGCCGTCGTCAAGCAACTGCTTCGCAGTGTCCGCGGCGAACGGGTGCCAGTTGCGGTTGCCGAAGTAGACGGGCAGGTCGATGCCGCGGCTCGCAAGCTCAGCCTCGATGTTGGCGATGAGTTCGCGATTTTGCGCGTTGATGGGGCTGACGCCGCCGAAGTGGAAGTAGTGCTCGCCGACCTGTGCCAGCCGCTCGCGCGGGATGCCGCGCCCGCGAGTGACGTTCTCAAGAAAAGGAATAACCTCGTCCTCCCCTTCGGGGCCGCCGAAGGAAAGGACGAGGAGTGCGTCGTAGTCGTTGAGAGCCATGCCCTCGAGTTTATCCCGCTAGAGCAGGCGCACCGCGTTCGGAGCCATGCCGGACCAACGCACTGGAGCAATGGTGACGTTCTGGCCGGCCTGCGGTGCCTCGATCATGGTGCCGTCGCCGAGGTAGATGGCCACGTGCTGGTTGCCGCCCGGCCCCCAGAACAGTAGGTCGCCGCGTTGGGCCTCGTTCACCGGGACCTGGGTGCCGCGCTGGTACTGGTACCCGGTGTAGTGCGGCAGCGCCACGCCGGCGGCCGCAAACGCGTAGAGCACCAAGCCGGAGCAGTCGAAGCCGGACACCGAGCCGCCGTTCACGCCGGTGGTCGGGCCGTTGGCGTCGCCGCCGCCCCACACGTACGGGGTGCCAATCTGGGACTGCGCACGCGCGATCACAGCCTCCACCTGGGAGGAATCCGATACCGCAGCAACCGACTTCTGCGACTTGGCGGAGACGTCAGCGGCAGTCTCGACCTCGGGCAGCACTGCGGAGAGGGAATCCGTAGAGTCCGCAGTTTCCGTGGTGTCGGAAGTTTGCTCGACCGTGCCGAGTGCACCGTTGAGACCGTCCGCGAAGGCGGTGACCAGCTCGGTGGCATCCGCATTGGAATTGTCGAAGGAGCCGTGGTTGGCCGCCACGCCGCCGACCATCGCGATACCGGCCGCGACAGCGCCAACCTTCGCGACCGTGTCGCTGTCCAGCGCCGGTAGGCCGGCGGTGGACGACAGCGCCGCAATATCGCTATCCGACGACGTCTGCGCCACGGTGCGCACCGCATCGACCACGGTTTCACGGCTGGGCTCGGGCGCCTCCGGGGCGTCGTTGGACACGCGCTGACGAACCAGATCCACGACCTCTTCCGGCACCTCGTAGGTGGTGTCGCCCTTGGACACGGTCAGCGTGGCCGCGTACGGGTCGGCAGCGATGGCGTTGTCGGACTCGGCTGCGGCGGTGTCTGGAGTTTCAGGCTGCGCCTGGGGCGCGTCAGCCTCCACTTCGGTCTGGGCCTGGTTGGTTTGTGCCTTATCGGTCTGGGCGGGGCGCTGTTGATCCAGTTCCTTCTGAGCAGAATCCAGCTGGGAATGGGCGGCGTCGCGTTCGGCGACGGATGCCTCGAGGGCGGCGCGGTTGGCGTCGAGAAGCTCACGCGCGCTCGCCTCGGCCTGCTTCGCCTCGGCCTCCGAAGCGTCGGCGAGCTCGCTGGCCTGGCGAAGCGTGGCCTCCTCATTAGCCGCCTCGGCACGGGCCTGCTCGGCTTCAGCGAGCTTCGCCCGCTTCTCCTCCGAGCGCTGGCGAAGGAAAAGCGAGCGATCCAGCACCTCGCGCTGGGTGTCCTTGCCACTGACGGCGACGAGCGCGTCGCTCGGGCTGGAGCCACGGTACTGCGCTCGGCTCAGATCATCGAGCTCGGCGCGCAGGGCGTCGACACGCTCCTGCGCCTCGTTGAGACGGCGCTTCGCCTCATCCTTGCCGCGACGAGCCTGCTCTGCCTTGACCTGCGCATCGTGCAGGTCCACCAGCGACTGGTTGACGGACTCCTGCAGGCCGCCGAGGTCCAAGTTGAGCGCGTCGACGTCGGCCTGCGCACGGGACACAGCGGTCACAAGCTCGCTCATTCCGGAGGTGGAACTCTGACCATTGGCGGCCGGGCTGACTAGGCCCGCCACCAAAGAAATGGTTGCGGCACACGCGGTGGCGCCGAGCACATTTCGCGCACGGCCAAACCGGGTGCCCCTTTGTGGATTAGCCACGAAGGTGCTCCTCACACCGCCCGTCGCGCACACTTCAACAGCGCTCGGGCGATCAAGAAAACCCGAGGCTTCAAAGCGCATGCGAGAACCGTGACTAGCGGTTCCACGAGCGGTCTAGATGTTGACTACTGACGCGGCAGCGCGAATCGCGACTGGCACAGCGGTGCCCTGGAACCTGGTACTCGGCGTGCTTCCCCACATGCCCGAACCTTCGCGGACGCTTGACTAGAGCGCCCTTACGGTGCCATTGCGTTGCGTGTGACAATCATCGACCCGCGAGCCGATACGGGAACCATACGTCAAGGCAACAAACTTGTATCTCTTTTGTTACAGACAATCTCCTGAGTCAAGCCTGTTCACATGATTCACACCCGTCTCACCAGCGCGAACTTCGACCTCGGCACGTTACGTGACTTTTGTCACACCAACGGCTGCGTGCTCGTAAATGTTGACCAAACTGTTGAAATCGCGGAATTTGACCTGCGGGTTTTCGGGCGGCTTGTCAACTTTTACGAGCGAGGAGGTCAAGCGCCCAGGCTTGTCGACGCCTAGTCGCCGTGGCGGGCGGAAAGCGCCGCTGCCGTGGCAACCGCGGCGAGCACCAACACAACGACCGCCACGGTCAGGGGCCAGTTCACCGAGAACGTGTTGGCGGCGTCGGCGAAGGCGTGGACGCCGACAACATAGTCCGGCTCAGCGACCATCGTCCGTTCCCCGCGCTCCACCTGTGCGCGGGTCAAAGAGTCGCTGACCCCGACAGCCACTTGCGGGGTACGCACCAGAACCGTGTCCAAACCAGTCTCGGCGGCGGCATCCTGCGCCAGGTCGCGCAGGTCCGCGATAACGTGCGGTGTCTGCTCGAGCACAATCATTCCCACCGAAGCGAAAGCGTCGGTATTGGCGTCGGCGAGAGCGGCCTCGAGGGCCGGCCCCAGCTCCGCGTTGACGGGATTGTCGGTGCCGAACGCTACAGGGGACGATGCGAGCTGGGAGGCGAGCTCTTCAAGCGTGGCTTCGGTCTGCATTGGTGTCTCTCCTCGGGCTGCCCGACGATCCAGGTGGTCGATTTTGGAGTCTAACGGTGGGAACCGTTGGTGCGTCGATAGGCGCAATGCAAAAACATAACGCGCGTACTGTTAATATGGGCGCGGAACTATGGAAGGTCGCATAGACTGGTGGCTTGACCATAGGGTCGCTAATCCCTGATTTCATACGACGAGAATTGGAGCTCACCGTGGCAGAAAGCAAGAACTCGTTCGGTGCCAAAAAGACACTCGAGGTCGGCGGGAAGTCCTACGACTACTTCGCACTCGACGCCGTCGAAGGCATGGAGAAACTCCCCTACTCCCTCAAGGTGCTGGGCGAGAACCTCCTGCGCACCGAGGACGGCAAGAACGTCACCGAGGACCACATCAAGGCCATCGCAAACTGGGACCCCTCGGCAGAGCCGAGCGTGGAGATTCAGTTCACCCCGGCCCGCGTCCTCATGCAGGACTTCACCGGCGTGCCCTGCGTGGTCGACCTTGCAACCATGCGTGAGGCCGTGAGCACCCTCGGCGGCAACCCGGACCAGGTCAACCCGCTGAACCCGGCTGAGATGGTCATCGACCACTCCGTGATTATCGAGGCGTTCGGCTCCACCGACGCCATCGACAAGAACGTCGAGATCGAGTACCAGCGCAACGAGGAGCGCTACCAGTTCCTGCGCTGGGGTGCAGAGAACTTCTCCAACTTCCGCGTCGTCCCGCCGGGAACCGGCATTGTCCACCAGGTCAACATCGAGTACCTCTCCCGCGTCGTCTTCGACAACGAGGGCCTGGCTTACCCGGATACCTGCATCGGTACCGACTCCCACACCACCATGGAAAACGGCCTGGGCATCCTGGGCTGGGGCGTCGGCGGCATCGAGGCTGAGGCCGCAATGCTGGGCCAGCCGGTGTCCATGCTCATCCCGCGCGTCGTGGGCTTTAAGCTCACCGGCGAGATCCCGACCGGTGTGACCGCAACCGACGTCGTGCTCACCATCACCGAGATGCTGCGCGAGCACGGCGTGGTGCAGAAGTTCGTCGAGTTCTACGGCAACGGCGTCAAGGAAATCCCGCTGGCGAACCGCGCCACCATCGGCAACATGTCCCCGGAGTTCGGCTCCACCTGCGCGATCTTCCCGATCGACGAGGAGACCATCAACTACCTGCACCTGACCGGCCGCTCCCAGGAGGACATCGACCGCGTCGAGGCGTACGCCAAGGCACAGGGCATGTGGCTGGAGCAGGACGCCACCGAGGCCGAGTACTCCGAGTACCTCGAGCTGGACCTGTCCACCGTCGTCCCGTCCATTGCGGGCCCGAAGCGCCCGCAGGACCGCATCCTGCTGTCCGAGTCCAAGGACACCTTCCGCAAGCAGCTGCCGGACTACAACACTGCCGGCGAGGGCACCTCCGAGCCGGTTCGCGCCGAGAACGTTGACGCTGTCTCCTACAACGAGTCCTGGGCAGCCAACGGCGAGTCCGCCGCTGAGGGTGCAGAGGGCCGCGCTTCCAAGCCGGTCATCGTCGAGTCCCCGAAGGGCGGCGAGTACACCCTGGACCACGGCTTCGTGGCCATCGCCGCTGTGACCTCCTGCACCAACACCTCCAACCCGTCCGTCATGGTCGGCGCTGCACTGCTGGCACGCAAGGCCGCCGAGAAGGGCCTGAAGGCCAAGCCGTGGGTCAAGACGATTATGGCTCCGGGCTCCCAGGTCGTTGACGGCTACTACGAGCGCGCTGACCTGTGGAAGGACCTGGAGGCCGTCGGCTTCTACCTCTCCGGCTTCGGCTGCGCATCCTGCATCGGCAACTCCGGCCCGCTGCCGGCCGAGGTTTCCGACGCCGTCAACGAGTTCGACCTCACCGCAACCGCCGTCCTGTCCGGCAACCGCAACTTCGAAGGCCGCATCTCCCCGGACGTGAAGATGAACTACCTCGCGTCCCCGCTGCTGGTCATCGCCTACGCCATCGCCGGCACGATGGACTTCGACTTCGAGACCCAGCCGCTGGGCCAGGACGCCGACGGCAACGACGTCTTCCTCAAGGACGTTTGGCCGTCCACCGAGGAGATCGAAGAGACCATCGCTGGCACCATCTCCCGCGAGATGTACGAGGCCGACTACGCCGATGTGTTCAAGGGCGACGAGCAGTGGCAGGGTCTGGACATCCCGACCGGCAAGACCTTCGACTGGAACGAGGACTCCACCTACATCCGCAAGGCACCGTACTTCGACGGTATGCCGGATGAGCCGGAGGCAGTCCAGGACATCGAGGGCGCTCGCGTGCTGGCGAAGCTGGGCGACTCGGTGACCACCGACCACATCTCCCCCGCTTCCTCCATCAAGCCGGGCACCCCGGCCGCGAACTACCTGGACGCCAACGGCGTTGAGCGCAAGGACTACAACTCCTTCGGCTCCCGCCGCGGCAACCACGAGGTCATGGTCCGCGGCACCTTCGCCAACATCCGCCTGCGCAACCAGCTGGTGGACGAGCAGGGCGGCTACACCCGCGACTTCACCCAGGAGGGTGCACCGCAGGCCTACATCTACGACGCCGCGATGAACTACGCCGAGAAGAACATCCCGCTGGTGGTCATCGCCGGCAAGGAGTACGGCACCGGTTCCTCCCGCGACTGGGCCGCGAAGGGCACCAACCTGCTGGGCGTCAAGGCCGTCATCGCCGAGTCCTTCGAGCGCATCCACCGCTCGAACCTCATCGGCATGGGCGTGCTGCCGCTGCAGTTCCCGGAGGGCCAGTCCCACGAGTCCCTCGGCCTGGACGGCACCGAGACCTTCACCCTGACCGGCATCACCGAGTTCAACAACGGTGAGATCCCGGCCACGGTCCACGTCAAGGCTGAGAAGGACGGCGCCGACGCTGTCGAGTTCGACGCAGTGGTGCGCGTGGATACGCCGGGTGAGGCGGAGTACTTCCGCCACGGCGGCATCCTGCAGTACGTGCTGCGTCAGATGGTCAAGAACTAACACACTCACGGCCATCGCTTAAGGGGCCCCGCACGCCGCGGGGCCCCTTCCCCATTCTTCTCACGCTATCTGGAGCCCGGAGGAGCCCCCTTATGCCGATTGTCAGCGACGAAGAGCTGCAGCGCCGCCGCGGCGAGATCATCGACGCCGCACGCGTCTGCTTCGCACACTACGGCTACGAGGGGGCCACCGTGGCCCGCCTGGAAGAGGCCACCGGCAAGACCCGGGGCGCGATCTTCCACCACTTCGGAGACAAGGAAACGCTGTTCCTTGCCATCGCGGAGGCGGACGCCGAGCGGCAGGCCCAGGTGGTCAGCGAGCGCGGTTTGGTGGAGGTCATGCGCGGCATGCTTGTGGACCGCAGCTCCAACGACTGGTTCACCACCCGCGCCGAGATCCTCCGCAAGCTGCGCACCGACCCCGAGTTCGAGGCGCGATGGCGCGAGCACCAGGAGGTGCTGGACCTTGCGGTCCGCGCGCGCTTGGAGTCCAACAAGCACATGCGTGACGACGTCCCCGTCGCCGTCGTGCAGACCTACCTGGAGACAGTGCTCG